>Ga0153990_1000012_pt1 | contig 141857 bp, 132 predicted proteins | sample TSNC074MetaG_FD_104739 | JGI IMG/M metagenome (GOLD analysis project Ga0153990, IMG submission 104739) | Attine ant fungus gardens microbial communities from North Carolina, USA - TSNC074 MetaG | ecosystem: Host-associated > Fungi > Mycelium > Unclassified | place: USA: North Carolina, Jones...
AGGCCCTGGAGACTGAAGACCAGATCCGTGGGCACGTTGGCACTCATGCCCAGCAATTCGCACATGTCCGTCCCTCCGGGGTGGCTGCCTGGTTCAACGGCGGCTGCAGCCGCTGCCCTTCGCAATCATGCTGAAGGGGTCACGTCCTGGGCGCAAGCCTGGATTACAGACGGGGTTCGACGCGCTCGCTGCGACCCCGGGGTTCGCGGCGCTCGACTGGGATTGCCGGGGTCCGTGGGGTCATCGGCGATTCCGGTTGCGGATCATCCGTCGGCCCTTCGCCGACGACCGGCGCGGGACGCGGATGGGAGCGGCGGTACAGCCAGCGACAGAGGACGAAGATCAGGTAGAGCACCACGCCGATGGTGCCGGCAGCCGCCAGGTTGGCCACCGCCGACCAGGCACTGTTGCCCACCTTGAACACCAAGTCCAGCACCGTCACGGCGATGGCCGGGGCATAGAGGCCATGCTCGGCGTCCACCAGGGCCGGCGTCACCAGCAGCACGGCCACCACCAGCCGGATGGGTTCGCGCAGCCAGCGCCAGAGCCAGCCGGTGGCCTTGAAAGACACCACCAACAACAGCAGCGCGGCGATGGCGTAGACGGCCCAGGCGATCAGGTACTCTTGCTCGGTCATTGCGATCCATGGCGATAGCGGAAAGGAGAAGCCTATGATAGCGGTTTTGCCCCGCCCGCGTGTCTTTGCGCGGCGCCCAAGGAGCCCGCATGACCCAAGCCCCCATTGCCCGCCGCGCCCCTGGCGACGATCCCTACGTCTGGCTGGAAAACCGTGACGCCCCCGAGGTGCTGGCGCACCTGGAGGCCGAGAACGCCTACCTTGAAGCCCAACTGGCACCCGAGGCCGCACTGCGCGAGCAGCTGTTCGAGGAGATCCGCGCGCGCATTCGCGAGACGGACCTGTCCCTGCCCGTCCCCCGCGGCGACTATCTCTACTATCAGCGTACCCAGGCCGGTGACGAATACGGCCGCAACTATCGCTGCCGCCGTCCGGCCAATGGCGACCTGACGCCCGATCCCGCGACCGAGGAATTGCTGTTCGACGGCAACGCCATCGCCGACGGCGGCTTTCTCTCCGTGGGCCGCTTCACCATCAGCCCGGACCAGACCCGCCTTGCCTACAGCCTCGATCAGGTGGGCGATGAAACCTACCGGCTCTATGTGAAGGAGCTGGCCACCGGCATGGTGACCGAACTGCCCTTCGAGGAATGCGACGGCAGCCTGACCTGGGCCAACGACAGCCGTACCCTGTTCTTTGGCGAGCGCGACGAATCCCATCGTCCGCACAAGCTCTATCGCTATCACCTGGGCGATGCCGAGCCGCAACTGGTCTTTCACGAGACCGATGGGCGCTTCTTTCTCGGCTGCTATCGTTCGAGCTCAGAGCGCAAGCTGCTGTTGCTGTCCCACAGCAAGACCACTAGCGAAGCCTGGGTGCTGGACGCGGACCGGCCGGACGAGGCCTTCGTCTGCCTGGCCCCACGCGAGGAAGGTCACGAGTACTTTCCCGATCATGGCGTCGATGGCTGGTACATCCGCAGCAACCAGGACGGCATCAACTTCGCCCTCTACCAGGCCGCCGAGAGCAGTCCCACCCGCGCGCACTGGCAACTGCTGGTGCCCCACGACCCCGAGGTGATGCTGGAGGATGCCAGCCTCGGCGCCCACGCCCTGGTGCTCAGCCTGCGTACCGCCGGACTGCCGATTCTGGAGGTCCGCCCCTACGGCCAGGCGCCCTATCGCGTCGACCTGCCGGACGAGGTCTACAGCCTGGATGCCATGGACGTACTGGAATTCGCCAGCCCGGTCATGCGCCTGCGCTACGAGGCGCTCAATCGCCCCGCCGAGATCCGCGAACTGGATCTGGCCAGCGGCGCCCAGCGGGTGCTCAAGCAGGTCCCGGTGGAAGGCCCGTTCGATGCCGACGCCTACGAGAGCCGCCGCCTGTGGGCCACCGCCGCCGATGGCACCCGCATCCCCATCAGCCTGGTCGGTCGGCGCGACCTGCCGCAGAGCGCGCCGCTCTATCTCTACGGCTACGGCGCCTATGGCCACAGCCTCGATCCCTGGTTCTCCCACGCCCGCCTGAGCCTGCTGGATCGCGGCGTGCGCTTTGCCATCGCCCATGTCCGCGGCGGCGGCGAACTGGGTGAAGCCTGGTATCGCAGCGGCAAGCTGGAACACAAGCAGAATACCTTCGACGACTTCATCGCCTGCACCGAGCATCTGCTGGAACAGGGCCTGACGACGCCGCAACAGGTGGTCATCAGCGGTGGCAGCGCCGGGGGCCTGCTGATCGGCGCGGTCGTCAACCAGCGGCCCGAGCTCTATGCCGCCGCCATCGCCGAGGTGCCCTTCGTCGATGTGCTCAACACCATGCTCAAGCCTGATCTGCCCCTGACCGTGACCGAGTACGACGAATGGGGCGATCCGAACGAGCCGGAGGTGCGCGCACGCATCGCCGGGTACGCACCCTATGAAAACGTGAAGGCCCAGGCCTATCCGGCCATCCTCGCGGTGGCGGGCTATCACGACACCCGGGTGCAGTACTGGGAAGCCGCCAAGTGGGTGGCGCGGTTGCGCGAGCGGCGGACCGATCAGGCATCCCTGCTCCTGCTCAAGACCGAATTCGGCGCCGGCCACGGCGGCATGAGCGGGCGTTACCAGGCCTTGCGCGACGTGGCGCTGGAATACGCCTTCGTCTTCCGGGTACTGGGCCTGACCGGCTAGGGAACGGCGGGGGCTCTGGGCAGGTCTTTTCCACAGCTAAAGGAGAATCTGCCATGCACCTAGATGCCCCCACTCCCCCTCTCGCTCCTCCGCCTCGCGACGCCGCCGCCATCAAGGGCGTCGAACGCCTGGCCTCCGTGGCCGGCGGTGGTCTGCTGATCAGCCGCGGCCTGGCGCGTGGCGGTCTGCTCGGCCTGCTGACCGGCGCCACCGGCGCCTGGCTGCTGAAACGTGGCTTGCGCGGACACTGCTCGATCAAGAGTACCCTGACCAAGGTGCGTTTCGAACGCGACGTCCGCCGTTCGCTGGCCTGGCATTCGGCGGCCTCCCAGACCCGCCGGGTCGTCATCGCCCGCCCCCGCGATGAGCTCTATCGCTTCTGGCGCGACTTCTCCAACCTGCCGATCTTCATGCGCCATATCGAGCGCGTGGACGTGCTCAACGACCGCTATTCCCACTGGGTGGTCAAGGCACCCATGGGGCGTTTCGAATGGGACGCCGAAGTCACCGACGACATTCCCGGCCAGTTGATCGGCTGGCGCTCGTGCGGTTACGCCGGCCTGAACAACCTGGGCTGGGTCAGCTTCGCCGACGTGCCTGGCGGTACCGAGGTGACGGCGGTCATGGCCTACGAGCCGCCAGCCGGTCGCCTCGGCCATCTGTTCGCCCGGCTGCTGCGCCGCGACCCTGGCACCCGCATCGCCCAGGACCTGGCCGAGCTAAAGATCCTGCTGGAACGTGCCCATGCGGTCGGCGATCGCTACGGCGCCGTCGAGCGCACCTCGCACATGGAGTCGCCGCTGGGTTGACCTCCGGCTGTGCCGCGGCGTCTCGCTCGGGACGCCGCCACCCTCCTCCCGAGCCGTTGAGCCGCTACTGGCTTATCTCCTAACGACCCCAAATCCCGCTTTGCGACACTTGGGTAACAACCGGCGTGTCGCCGCTTGCGACGCCTGGAAAACCGATGTTAGCTTTCGAACAACGGAGCGCTTAATGACAGCTCGATAACATCGCAGGCTATCTGGTGTGACCAAGCCACTTTTCTTCCAAGCCCTCGAAGGCGCCTTCGCCGACCTCACCCCCACGGGCAAACGCGTCGCCGGCTACCTGTTGGCCAATCCGGAGAAGTTGCCCTTCGAGACCGCCGACAGCATTGCCCAGCGCACCAACACCACCGGCATCTCCGTGGGTCGGCTGCTGCGCTCGCTGGGCTATCGCAACCTCGACGACGTCAAGCAGAGCCTGAGAGACGAAGGCCTGGAAGCCTGGCGCATCACCGACCGCTTCAGTGCCTTTCGCCAGCAGAGCGGACGCAGCGATGCGCTGGACCGTTCCCTGGCCGCCGAGCTCGCCGCCATTGAGGACGTCTACCAGTTGGCCCGTGGCCCGGTGTTCGAACAGGTGGTCCAGCAGCTGACCGGCGCGGACGCCGTCTTCATCGCCGGCATCCAGACCACCCGCGGGGTGCTCGGCAGTTTTCACAGCCTGCTGGAGTACATCCGGCCCAAGGCTTTCTACGTTGACGGCCTGTCGGGCACCTACGCCGACATCTTCAACAGCGGCTTCGCCCGTCCCTACCTGGTGGTGGCCGACTTCCGCGCCTATTCCAGCGTGACCCGCAAGCTCTGCGAAGCCGCACGTGATGCTCAGCTGCCCATGGCGCTGATCACCGACTACCACTGCCCCTGGGCCCGAGATTACCCCGCCGACCTGCTGCAGCTGCGCCTGGATGTCGACCAGTTCTGGGATTCCCTGGCCCCGCTGGCCTGCCTGCTCAACCTACTGGTGTCAGCGGTGGCGGATCGCTCGGGTGATGCCCTGGAACAACGGCTGGCCAGCAACCGCGCCCTGCAGCAGCGCTTCGGACAATTCGAATGAGCCCTGGCCCTCTTCTTCACCCCAAGGAAGCACCCCGTACCGTGAACCATCCAGAACTCGTCGAGATCGACGCCCACCACTACGGCGTGGACATTCACCTGGTCTATGCGACCGCCGACAACCTGGCCGGCAAGGTGCTCTACCAGGACGCCCACTGCCTGCTGCACCGGGATGCCGCCGCCCGCCTGCACCGCGCCAGCGCGCTGGCGCAACAGGCCGGTCTGCGTCTGCAGGTGCTGGATGCCTACCGCCCGCCCTATGCCCAGCAACTGCTGTGGCGGGTGCTGCCCGACGCCCAGTACGTGAGCGATCCGGCGCAGGGCTCGCACCACAGCCGCGGCGTGGCCGTGGACGTGACCCTGCTCGACGAGACCGGCGAGCCGCTGGACATGGGTACCGGCTTCGACGACATGCGTGAGCTGTCGCACCTGTTCAATCCGGCGCTGCCCGCCGCCGCCCAGCGCAACCGCCTGCTGCTGCTGGGCATCATGCAGAGCGCCGGCTTCACCTTCATCCCCAGCGAGTGGTGGCACTTCGAACTGCCCGACGCCCGCCGTTATGCGCTGATCGACTACCACCATCTCAGCCCGGAGGAGCTCACCGCCCTGCTGAACTGATCCTGCCGGTGACCGGGTCATTCGAATCCGGCGCCGCGAGCCCTTCGCTCGACCACCTTGCCCACTGCCGAAACACCCATAAACCCAAACAATCCGAGGTACCGGCATGTTCTCGTCTTCGCGCACCTGCGTTTCATCGGCGTCCCGCGTGCTCGCCCTGGTTTCCCTGCTGGGCCTCGGCGCCTGGCAACCGGCCAGTGCCGCCACCGCGACCGACACCCTGGTCATCGGCAAGCCTGCGGATCTGCAGACCGTCGACCCGGGTGTGACCTTCGACAACAACGACTGGACCGTGACCTACCCGGCCTACCAGCGCCTGATGCGCTACAAGGTGGAAGACGGCAAGGGCAGCACCGACGTCGAGGGCGACCTGGCCAGCGGCTGGACCGTCTCCCCCGACAACCTGGTGTGGACCTTTACCCTCAAGCCCGGCAACAAATTCGACGATGGCAGCGAGGTCACCGCCGAGGCGGTCAAGTTCTCGGTCGAGCGCCTGATGAAGCTCAAGCAGGGCCCGTCCAGCATCTTCCCGGCGGACATGACGGTGACCGTGGTGGATCCGCAGACGATCAGATTCACCCTGCAGAAGCCCTTCGCGCCCTTCCTCTTCGCCCTGGCCCACGACGGCGCCAGCGTGATCAACCCCAAGGTGGCCAGCACCCACGGCAAGGACGTGGACGCCTGGCTGGCCGGCCATACCGCCGGCTCCGGCGCCTATCGCCTGGCCGCATGGCAGAAGGGCCAGTCGCTGACCCTGGAGCCCAACCCGCATTACGCCGGCAAGGCACCCACGCTCAAGCAGGTGGTGATCCGCATCATCGCCGAGCCTTCGGTACGCCGCCTGCAACTGGAACAGGGCGATCTGGACATCATCGAGGACCTGCCCGAAGACCAGGTCAAGGCCCTGGCGCAGAAGTCCGGTTTCGTCACCACCGCCTACCCCTCGCTGCGGGTGACCTACCTCTACCTCAACAACAGGCGCGCGCCCATGAACGATGTGAATGCGCGCAAGGCGGTGGTCGATTCCCTCGACTACCAGGGCATCGTCGAAGGCATCGCCATGGGCAAGGCCAAGCTCATGAACGGCCCGATCCCGGACGGCATGTGGGGGCATGACCCGAGCCTGCCAATGCCCAGGCAGGACCTGGAAGCGGCCCAGGCCGCCCTGGGCAAGGCGCCCAAGGTGCGGGAGCTGCAATTCCTCTACTCGGACAAGGACCCTGCCTGGGAGCCCATCGGCCTGACCCTGCAAGCCGGCCTGAGCACCCTCGGCGTCAACCTGAAGATGGAGAAGCTGGCCAACGCCACCTTCCGCGAACGCCTGGGCAAGGGCGATTTCGACGTCGCCATCGGCAACTGGAGTCCGGACTTCGCCGATCCCTACATGTTCATGAACTTCTGGTTCGACAGCACCAATGCGGGGCTGGCGGGCAACCGCGCCTTCTACAGCAATCCCAAGGTGGACCAGCTGCTGCGCGACGCCGCCAGCGTCAGCGACGTGGCCCAGCGCAAGGCGCTGTACCAGGAAGCCCAGAAGATCGTGGTGGGCGACGCCGCCTACGCCTACCTCTACCAGAAGGCCTACACGGTGCCGATGCGCGCCGCGGTCAAGGGGTACGTGTTCAACCCCATGCTCGAGCAGGTCTTCGATTTCGCTGCGATGTCCAAGTAAGGGTGACGGGTGCCGGTGCGTTCCGGCACCCGCCCCGCGAGGTATGCCATGGCCTTCTTCCATCTGCTGCGCAAGCAGCTGACCGATATCCTCATCGTGGTGATCGGGGTGTCCCTGATCACCTTCGTCATCTCCCACCTGATCCCGGGCGATCCGGCGCGGCTGATCGCCGGCGAGCGTGCCAGTGACGAAATCGTCGCCGGTATCCGTCAGCAGCTGGGTCTGGACCTGCCGCTCTACCAGCAATACTTCCGCTACATGGGGGACCTGCTGCAGGGCGATCTGGGCCAGTCGATCCGCACCCATCGGCCGGTGCTGGAAGACCTGCAGCTGTTCTTTCCGGCCACCCTGGAGCTAGCCCTGGCGGCGCTGCTGCTGTCGATCCTGGTCGGCGTGCCGCTGGGCGTGCTCTCGGCGGTCTACAACAACCGCTGGATCGATCACATCAGCCGTACCCTGGCGGTGGCCGGCATCTCCACCCCGGCCTTCTGGCTGGGCCTGGGGCTGATCGTGCTGTTCTATGGGCACCTCGGCTGGCTGCCCGGCGGCGGGCGCCTGGACCAGGGGCTGACGCCACCGCCCACGGTGACCGGCTTCTATCTGATCGACACCCTGCTGGCGGGCGATCTCACCGGCTTCGTCAGCGCGGCCAGGCACCTGCTGCTGCCGGCGGTGACCCTGGCCTTCGTCAACCTGGGCGTCATCACCCGGCAGATCCGTGGCGCCATGCTCGAACAGCTGGGCGAGGACTATATCCGTACCGCCCGCGCCTATGGCCTGTCGCAGACCACCGTGGTGCTGCGCCACGCGCTGCCCAATGCCCTGATTCCCTCCATCACGGTAATCGGCCTGGCCCTGGGCGACCTGCTCTATGGCGCGGTGCTCACCGAGACCGTATTCGCCTGGCCGGGCATGGGCGCCTACGTGGTCAAGTCGATCCAGGCGCTGGATTTCCCGGCGGTCATGGGCTTCGCCATCGTGGTGTCCTTCATCTACGTCCTGCTCAACCGCTTCATCGACCTGCTCTACCGGCTGGTCGATCCCCGCATCGGCAAGGTGAACTAGCATGACGACCCTGACCGCCTCGCGCCCCGGCTGGCGCGAGCAGACCGCCTGGCTGGCCTGGCGCATCCGCCGCAATCCGCTGATGCTCACGGGGCTGGTGATCACCCTGCTGGTGCTGCTGTGCATGGTCGCCGCGCCCTGGCTCGCGCCCTATCAGCCCAACGCGCTGAAACTCACCGCCCGCCTGCAGCCACCCAGTGCCCTGCACTGGTTCGGCACCGACGAGGTGGGTCGCGACCTGCTCAGCCGGGTGATCTACGGCAGCCGCCAGTCGGTGGGCGTCGGCCTGTTCGTGGCCTTTGCCGCCTGCGCCATCGGCGGGCTGCTCGGTTGCCTGTCGGGCATCGTCGGCGGCGCCTTCGATCGCCTGATGATGCGCCTGATGGACATCATCCTCTCGGTGCCTTCGCTGGTGCTGATCATGGCCCTGGCCGCCGCCCTCGGGCCGAGCCTGTTCAACGCCATGCTGGCCATCACCCTGGTGCGCATCCCCTTCTATGTGCGCCTGGCGCGCGGCCAGACCCTGAGCATCCGCCAGCTGCCATATGTCCAGGCGGCGCGCACCTTTGGCGCCGGCAAGTGGCACCTGGTGCACTGGCACGTGGCGCGCAACGCCCTGCCGCCGCTGCTGGTGCAATTCAGCCTGGACATCGGCAACGCCATCCTCATGGCCTCGGCGCTGGGCTTCATCGGCCTCGGTGCCCAGCCGCCCACCGCGGAATGGGGCGTGATGGTCGCCAGCGGCCGCAACTTCATCCTCGACCAGTGGTGGTACTCGACCTTCCCGGGGCTGGCGATCCTGGTGACCGCCATCGGATTCAACCTGCTGGGCGATGGCATCCGCGATCTGCTCGATCCTCGCCAAAAGGGCAAATGACATGGGCCAGCCCGTTCTGCACATCGACCAGTTGAATCTGGTATTCCCCGGCTTTCGCAGCAGCGCCAAGGCGCTCAACGGCGTCAGCCTGAGTGTCGCCCCCGGCGAGATCGTCGGCGTGGTGGGCGAGTCCGGCTCGGGCAAGTCGGTCACCGCCATGCTCAGCCTCGGCCTGTTGCCACCCGGCAGCTACCGGGTCACCGGCGGCAGCGTCAACCTGGTGGGCCACGACATGCTCGCCTTGAGCGAGCGCCAGCTGATGGACGTGCGCGGCCGCGAGGCGGCGATGATCTTCCAGGAGCCGATGACCGCGCTCAATCCGACGCGGCGCATCGGTCGCCAGCTGCTGGACGTGATCCGTCGCCATACCGCGCTGGATGCCGCCCAGGCCCGCGCCAGGGCGATCGAGTTGCTCAAGGACATGCACATCGCCGACCCCGAGCAGATCCTCGAACGCTATCCCTTTGAACTGTCCGGCGGCATGCGCCAGCGCATCATGATCGCCCTGGCCTTCTCCTGCGATCCGCAGCTGCTGATCGCCGATGAGCCGACCACCGCGCTGGACGTCACGGTGCAGCGCCAGGTGCTGCTCCTACTGCGCGAGAAGGCGCGGGCACGGGGCACCGCTATCCTGCTGATCACCCATGACATGGCGCTGGTCTCGCAATTCTGCGACCGCGTCTATGTGATGTACGCCGGCGGCATCGTCGAACAGGGAGCCACCGCGGCGGTCATGCAGTCCCCCCGGCATCCCTACACCCAGGGGCTGCTGGCCTGCCTTCCGGAAAAGGCGGTGCCGGGCAGCGATCTGGCCAGCATCCCCGGACAGGTGCCCAACCTGGCCCAGCTGCCTGGTGGCTGCAGCTTCAAGGAGCGTTGCAGCCGGCGCCATGAGCGCTGCGAGACACGCCCTGCGCTGCTGCCGACGGACACCCCCGATCACCTGAGCGCCTGCTGGCTGCAGGCGGAGGACGCCCCGGCATGAACACCCTTTCTCCGCCCGCCGTACCCTTGCTGGAGCTCAAGGGCATCGAGGTTCGCTATCCGGTGGGCCGCGACTGGCTCGGGCGCACCAAGGGCCAGGCCCATGCCCTCAACGGCATCGACCTACGGCTCTTTCCCGGCGAAACGCTGGGCGTGCTCGGTGAATCCGGCTGCGGCAAGAGCACCCTGGCCCAGGTCCTGATGGGGCTGGTGGCGCCGGTGAGCGGCACCCTCGCCGGCGCCACCCGTGGCGAACGCAACATCCAGATCGTCTTCCAGGACCCGCAGTCCTCGCTGGACCCGCGCCTGCCGGTATGGAAGCTGATCACCGAACCGCTGGTGGTGCGGGGTCGCAGCTCCTCTGCCGAATTGCGCGCCCTGGCCGAGCGCCTGGCGCTGCAGGTCGGTATCCGTCCCGAATACCTGGATCGCTACCCGCACCAGTTCTCCGGCGGTCAGCGCCAGCGCATCGCCATCGCCCGGGCGCTGTCGTCGGATCCGGACATCATCATCCTCGACGAACCCACCTCGGCGCTGGACATCTCGGTGCAGGCACAGATCCTCAACCTGCTGGCCCAGCTGCAACGGGAACGCGGCCTGACCTTCGTGCTGATCTCCCATAACGTCTCGGTGGTACGCCATCTGGCCGACCGGGTGGCAGTCATGTACCTGGGGCAGATCGTCGAGCTGGGGGCGGCGGCTGAGGTGCTGGAACACCCGAGTCATCCCTATACCCGGCTCTTGCTGGAGGCGGTGCCGCGCCTGGATCAGCCGCTCACCGGTGATGCCGCTGCGCAACGTACCGAGTTGCCGGGCAACCGGGTGCTGCCGAGCGGCTGCTTCTTTCGGGATCGCTGTCCCCAGGCGGGCACCGGTTGCGAGCACCCTCAGGCGCTGTTGCCAGGGAGGTTGGCGGAGGTCCGCTGCCATCGTGCGGCGGGTCTTACGACGCCGCTACGGAACAGCCCGGCGGTGGTCTGAGGCCGGGATCAGCCCGCGCGAAAGATCAGATAGTCTTCCCAGTCGTCTTCGGCGACCTGGGTCTCGCTGAGCATGCGGCCGGACTGGGAGATGCCGGCCTTGTGCACCGCCTCGGGGTCGTCGCAGATCAGCGGGTGCCATTCCGGCAGGTCCTTGCCTTCGGCCACCAGGCGATAGCCGCAGGTGGGCGGCAGCCAGGCGAACTGGTCGGCCTGGGCGGGAGTGAGCTGGATGCAGTCGGGGACGAAGCGGGTGCGCTCGGCGTAGCGGCTGCACTGGCAGGTCTTGAGATCCAGCAGCTTGCAGGCGATGCGCGTGTAGTAGACGGCGCCGTCGTCCTCGTCTTCGAGTTTCTGCAGGCAGCACAGGCCACAGCCGTCGCACAGCGACTCCCACTCCTGGGCATCGAGCTGGTCGAGGGTCTTGCGCTTCCAGAACGGCTGGGTGATGGCGGCCATGGCGGGGATCGTGGCAAAGAGAGGGGGCGCGCAGTCTAGTGCCGCACGCCGCGAGCGCCAAGCACCGTTCGCGCCCTTGTCGACTCCGCCCGGCCGGATTACCGTGCCGGATTCCCTTTCCTCCGTGGTGAAGCCATGACCAGCACCAGCCGTACTCCGCAATACCCCGTCGACGCGCAATTCGTGCAGCGCTGGTCGCCGCGCGCCTTCGAACCGGTCGCCATCGAGGAAGAGACGCTGCTCGGCTTCATCGAGGCCGCGCGCTGGGCGCCCTCGGCCTTCAATGCCCAGCCCTGGCGCTTTCTCTATGCACGGCGCGGCGATGCCCACTGGGAGCTGTTCCTGAGTCTGCTGGCCGAATTCAATCGTGGCTGGGCGCAACACGCCTCGGCCCTGGTGATCATCCTGTCGAAGACCACCCTGCTGCGCGCCAGCAGCGGTGAGGAGGTCCCCTTCCCCAGCCACAGTTTCGATGCAGGTGCGGCCTGGGCCTACCTCGCGCTGCAGGCGACCAATGCCGGCTGGCACGCCCACGGCATGGCCGGGATCGACCGCGAAGGCATCCAGCGCGAACTCAAGGTGCCGGCGGCGTTCAAGGTCGAGCTGGCGGTGGCCATTGGCAAGCTGGGCGACAAGGCCAGCCTGCCGGAGTCCCTGCAGGGGCGCGAGCTGCCCAGCCCACGCCTGACCGTCGAGGAGCTGGCGGTGGCCGGCCCCTATACCTTCGGCTGAGCGGCGAGCTCGACGGCGCCGCGCAGGGGCTGCCCCTGTTGCAGGCGCTGGAGATTGTCGAGGAACAACCGGACGGCCGCCGCCGGTGGCGTGGGTCCGGCGACATGGGCGGTGAGGTGCACATTGGGCGTCTGCCAGAAGGGATGCTCGATCGGCAGCGGCTCCTGACGGAACACGTCCAGTACCACCCCGGCCAGGTGGCCGCTTTCCAGTGCGGCGATCAGATCGGCGTCCACCACGCTGGTGCCGCGTCCGGCATTGATGAACAACGCACCGGCAGGCAAGGCGGAGAAGAAGGCCGCGTCGTAGAGATCGCGGGTGCTGGCGCTGTCCGGCAGCAGATTGACCACGAAGTCCGCCTCCCCCGCCGCCTGGTGCAGCTCCGAGAGCGGCACCACCCGCGCAAAGCCGGGCAGGGTTCGCGCACTACGGGCGACGCCGGTGAGGCTCATGCCGAACGGCGCGAGCAGGCGGGCGATGTCCTGGCCGATGTCCCCTGCCCCGACCAGCAACAGGCGCCGCCCGGCGAGGGTGCCTGGCGCCCGGGTATCCCAGCGTCCTTCCCGCTGACTGAGCTGACGCGTCGCCACCTGGCGCTCATGCTGCAGCAGATAGGTCAGGACGTATTCGCCGATGCTCTGGCCGAACAGACCCACCGCCCGGCTGAAGCGATAGTCGCATGGCAGCTCCGCGGCCAGCAGCGGCGCATAGCCGGCCCAGGTGGATTGCAGCCAGAGCGGCTTGACGCCCTGGCGCAGCAGGGCCGCGGCGCGATCGGGTTGGCCGAGCCAGTAGCACGGCTGCTGCGCCAGACGCACGGCCGCGGCCGGGTCCGCCGGCACCTGCAGGTCCAGCTCCGGCGTCAGCTGGCGCCAGGCATCGACATAGCCGGCCGGCGCGTCTTCCAGCAGCAGGACGGCGGTCATAGCGGATCGTTGAGACGCAGCAGTTCTTCGGGCAGGTGCTCGATATAGTCGTCGCGCTCCAGCTCCGGCGGCGGCATCTGCAGGTGGTAGCCCTGCTTGGCGATGTTCTCGAGGACCTTGGCGACGTCTTCTCGCGCCAGTTTGCGCTCGGGGGTCAGCACGAATTCGAAGGCCAGAGCCGGCGGGCCGAAGGCCGTGAGCAGGCCCTCGGGGACGGGTGTCAGGCCCTTGAGCTTGTCGACGTACAGGTACATTTCCGGCTTGCGCGGGCTTCGGTAGATGGAGCACAGCAATTTCATGGGGTGTCTTCCAGGGGCGCCGGCGGGGTGCGCTGCGCCTGCAGGTGATCGAGAAGGGCCTGGCCGAAGCGCTCGCGACGCCAGCCCCGCAGGTTGTCGGGCAACTGATAGTCGCCATCGGGCCAACCGGTGCGCAGCAGGGCTTCGAGCACCTTCTTGCGCAGCATCAGTTCCGGCGCCATGCCCAGGGCCTCGGCATCCCGTTCGCCGATGGCGCGCAAGGCCTTGAGCAACGGCGAGGCCTCATGGGGCAAGGGCTCGGACTGCAGCGCCGGCCATTGCTCTGCCGGGGTGGCCGCGCCTTCGGCGATCAGCGCCAGCAGGGTATCGCCATCCTGGCGCACGGTACGCGGATGCATGTCGTCGATGCGCGCGAGGGCCTGCTTGTCGGTGGGCTGGAAACGCGCCAGCGGCCACAGCGAGCGTTCGCGCAGGACATGGTTGCGCGGCTGGTCGCGCTCGCGGGCCTGGACCTCGCGCCAGTGGCAGAGCACCCGCAGCACCGCCAGTTGCTGGCGCGACAGGCGCCAGGCCAGCTTGACGTCGCGATAGGCTTCCCAGGGATCGCTGACGCGACGCAGATTGGCCACCAGCTCGGCGCCATCCTCCAGCAGCCAGGCCCGCCGCTGGTCATCCAGGCGCGCATCGAGATAGAGGTAGACGTCGACCAGATAGGTCACGTCGGCCGCCGCATAACGCTCCTGCAGCGGGGTCAGGGGGCGTTGCAGCCAGTCGGAGCGGGTCTCGTCCTTGGGGATGTCGATCTTGAGCACTTCGGCGACCAGCCGCGAATACCCCATGGAATGCGCCAGGCCCAGATAGGCCGCCGCCAGTTGGGTGTCGTACAGCGGCTGGGGCAGGCTGCCGGTCAGGCGCAACAGCACTTCCAGGTCTTCGCTGCAGGCGTGTAGCACCTTGACCACGGCCGGGTCCTCCAGCAGCGCGGCGAAGGGTGTCCAGTCGCCGATACACAGGGGATCGACCAGGTAGGCCTGTTCGCCGTCGCCGATCTGGATCAGGCCGGCCTTGGGATAGAAGGTGTCGACCCGCATGAATTCGGTGTCGAGGGCGATGAAGGGCAAGGTCTGGCAGCGCGCGCAGAGGGCGGCCAGCGCCGCGTCGTCGCGGATCCAGTGAGGGGCAGAAGTCAAGGGCGCACTCCGAACAGATGAGCCGACAGTATAAGCCACCCTGGCACGATCTTCGGTGCCGCTCGACCCGCCTTTCCGGTACCGGAACGCATGGCATTCAGCGCCTTTCCAGGCGGGTTCGTCGGATGAACGCCGGCTGACCGCCCCGAACCAAACGTGACCGAATAGTTTTTTTTGTATTCGCAAGCAGGGCCTGCTAAAAGCTGAGTGTGCGCAGGTACTCACTCGGACTTGGGAATCCGCGGAGATAAGCGCTTCTCGCCTTTCAATGGAGCTGCAAGAGCATGAAAACAATAAAACTGACCCTACTTGCATTGGCCGTTTCGAGCGCTTCCGGCTATGCCCTGGCGAACGGTCTGGCTATCAACGAACAAAGTGTCAGCGGGATGGGTACTTCCTTCGCCGGACGCTCTTCCTCTGCGCAGGACGCCTCCACCATCTATGGCAACCCGGCCGGCATGTCGCGCCTGGGTCGCGAGGTGTCCCTGGGCGGCGCCTACATCCATGCCAAGATCGACATCAAGGACGCCAGCGGTCGCTATGCAACCGGCCAGCCGGTTCAGGGCAGCAACGACGGCGACATGGTGCCCAACTCGGTGGTGCCCTTCGGCTACTTCGTGACCCCGGTGGATGACCGCCTGCATTTCGGCCTGGGTGTGTATGTCCCCTATGCGCTGATCAGTAACTACGAGCACGCCTTCCAGGGTCGCTACCAGGGTCAGGCGAGCAAGGTGGAAGTCATCACCATCCAGCCCACCGTCAGCTACAAGATCACCGACAAGGTCTCCATCGGCTTCGGTCCGACCATCAACCGCATCGAAGGCAAGCTGAACAGCAACGTCAACTTCGGCAGCACCCAGGATGGCCAGGTCAAGATCGACGGCGACGACACCGCCTACGGCTTCAACGTCGGCCTGCTCGCGGACCTGACCGATGACCTGACCTTCGGCCTGACCTACCACTCCAAGGTCACCTACAAGCTCAAGGGCAACACCGAGGTCACCGGCGCCAACAGCCAGGCCAGCCCGATCACCAACGCCCTGGTCAGCCGACTCAACGGCAAGTATGACGCCAGCCTCAACATCACCCTGCCGGAAAGCAGCGACGCCTCCTTCACCTACCGACTGAACAACGACTGGACGATGTACGCCGGTGCCACCTGGACCCGCTGGAGTCGCCTGAAGTCGATCGACGTGGAGAACGAGGGCACCCCCACCCTGCCGGTGCTGGGTTCGCCCCTGGCGACCGTGACGGAAGAGCTCAACTGGAAGGACACCTGGTCCTACGCCGTTGGCGCGGCCTATCAGCTGAATCCCCAGTGGGTGCTGCGCGCGGGCATGGCCATCGACCCCTCGCCGGCCGACAACGGCAACCGCAACGTGCGTATCCCGGTGGGCGATCGCAAGACCTTCTCGGTGGGCGCCGGCTGGTCGCCGACCAAGGACATGACCATCGACGTGGCCTATGCCTACCTCTGGGAAGACGACGTGTCGATCAATCGCCCCGCCACTTCCACCAAGGCCGGCTACAGCGCCAAGTACGACAACAGCGCCCACGGTCTGGGTGCCCAGCTGACCTATCGCTTCTAAGCATCAGGGTTCGCTACCGAAGCCGCCGCCAGGCGGCTTCGTGCTTTTCAGGCTATCGAGCGAGCTACGGCTACCCGCAGCGACGGCTGAAACTGGTATCAGGCTAAGCCCTGAGCGCCCAGAGGCCCTGTTCCTGCTCGGCGTACCAGCGCTGGAAGTCGCCCAGCGACAGGGCGTCGGCCACCAGTTGGCCCTGGATCTGGTCGCAGCCCAGATCGGTGAGCACCTCCAAGGCCTGGCGGGTTTCCACGCCTTCGGCCACCACCCGCAAGCCGCGCAACTGGCCCAGCTGGACCAGCAGCCTGATCACCTCCTGATCCCCGGGCAGCTGGCAATGCTCGATGAACTGACGATCGATCTTCAGCTCGTCGATGGGAAAGCTGCTCAGGCAGGCCAGCGAGGAATGCCCGGCGCCGAAGTCGTCCAGCGACAATTCGAAACCCATGGCCTTGAGCTGGCGCAGGCAGTCGAGCACCTGCACCGGATTGCTCATGGCGCGGGATTCGGTGATTTCCAGGCAGAAGCCGGCGGCCATGGCGCCGGTCTCGTCCAGCAGCCGGCCGATGCGGGCGATGAAGGCCGGGTGCTCGAGGTCCAGCAGCGACAGATTGACGTTGAGCTTGAGGGCGCCCAGCTGCCGTTCCCGTTGCAGGCGCATGCAGCGCTCCAGCACCCAGAGGGTGATGTCGCAGATCTTGCGACTCTGTTCGGCGATGCCGACGAAGGCGTCCGGCTTGAGCAGGCCCAGTTCCGGATGCTGCCAGCGGATCAGCACCTCGGCGCCCTCGACGCGGCCGTCGGGCAGCGCGATCTTGGGTTGCAGATAGAGCCGCAGCTGATCGTGGTCCACGGCCAGGTCCAGGGCGTCGAGCATGGCGATGCCGAGCTGCCGCTGACGTTCCTGGTCCGGATCATGGAAGGCGAAGGGCAGCTGACGCCGGCGCGCGTCCTGCAGCGCGGTCTCGGCGTTGGCCAGCAGGGCTTCGGCGCTGGCGCCGTGCTCGGGGTAGCAGGCGATGCCGAAGGTGATGCGCAGGGACACCCGCTGGTTGCCGCTGACGAAGGGTTTCTCCACCAGGTTGCGCAGCGACAGCAGCGCCGCCTCCGCCGAGGCGTCGTCGAACCAGGGCAGCAAGAGGACGAAGGTGTCGGCGCCGATCCGCGCCACGCCATTCTCTTCCGGCGCCGCGACCCTCAACCGGCGGGCCAGGTGGCGCAGGATCTTGTCGCCGCCTTCCTGGCCGAGCAATTCGTTGATGTTGCGGAAGTTGGCCACGTCCAGCAGCAGCACGGCGAAGCGTCCGGCTGCGGCGCGCTCGATGCGCTGGCGGATTTCCAGCACCAGCCGCACCTGATTGGGCAGGCGGGTGAGCATGTCGCGAAAGGCCAGCTGGCTGATGCGCCGTTCGCGCGCGGCCAGGGCGGCGCCCATCTGGTTCATGGCGCGGCCCAGCCGGCCGACCGGATCGCGGCCTTCCTTGAGCCCTAGCTGATAGTCACCGTCGGCGATGCGTTCGGTGGCCTGCCCGAGACGGGCCAGATAGCGATTGAGCGCGCCAGCCAATATCCGGCTGACCAGGGCGCCCATCGCGAAGATGATCGCCCCTATGAGCAGCGAATCCAGCAGAGCCGACTGCTCCGCCGCTGCTATTCCTTCCATGAACATGTCCGCCCCTATGACGACTGCTTGCCCGTCCTGTCCTGGAATGGCCAGGAACAGGGAACGGAAACTGCCAAAGTTATCCTGATACTCCGCGAAACGCGGTTGATGATCGGCAAACACCGCACCGAGTTCCGGGGGGGCCTGATCGTAGAGCTGGCGATAGTCGCCAAAGTAGCCGACGCGGATTTCCTCCTCGTTGGCCGAATCCATGATGAAGCGAAAGCTCGAGCCTTCCTTGACGAAGGCATAGAGCGAGGCCAGTCCGGCCTTGCGGGCATAGCGATCCAGGGTGACAAGCGTCCGCTGGTAGCGTTCCGGGTCCGCCTTGGCCGGGTCCTGCAACTGGGCGAGATAGTCCTCGCCGAGGATCTCCGGCAGCGCCAGGGCCGCGCTCATCAGGCGATAGTCGATGCTCTGGCTGCTCGCGTCGCGCGCCTGGCGATAGCTGTGCAGGGTGAACAGCAGGGTGCCCAGGGCGTCCACCAGGATGAACGCCAGAAAGAACTTGGCGAACAAGCTGCGGGGCTTGAGGCGGAGCCGCGACGCAGGGCCGACTACCCGGGGCGAGGCGGCGCTGTGAGGCGCATCGGTCATTGGGGCTCCTTGTCCAGCTGACGACGACTCCCTCTGGATCCGCACGTGCCGAGGTGGCTTCGCTGGGCGCGCAACCAGGCGCCTTATTAACCCGTTAACCCGGGTCGTTCAAGGACGGAGATCGCAAAATCCCGGGTATCTCACGCTTGGGCCGATTTTTCAGCCCAGCGTCAGGGCCAGCGCGATCAGCACCCCGGCTTCGACGATCTCCAGCAGGGCGCCCGCGGTATCGCCGGTGGTACCGCCAAGCCGCTGGCGCAGGGCGCGACGCACCAGCAGCGCGATCCCGGCGGTCACCAGCAGCGCGGTCAGGCCCTGGGGTAGCAGGACCATGCCCAGAGCCCCCAGCAACAGCACCCGGACCAGGACCTTCCGCGGCAGGTGACGACTGAGCAGGTCGCCCAGACCGCCAGGGCGCACATAGGCGGTGGTCAGCAACAGCCAGGGCAATGCCAGGCGACCGGCCAGCGGCGCCAGCCACAGCGCGGCCGGCGCGTGGGGCAGAAGCACCACCAGGGCGCTCCACTTGAGCAGCAGGGTCAGCAGCAGCGCCAGCACGCCCATGGGGCCGCAGGCCGGATCCTTCATGATGGCCAGGGTCCGCTCGCGGTCACCGTAGCCGCCGATCCAGGCATCCGCCGTGTCGGCCAGGCCGTCCAGATGCAGGCCGCCGGTGAGGACCACCCAGCCGGCCAGCACCAGGGCCGCCTGCAGCAAGACACCGCCCGACGCCCCCAGCCAGGCGATCAGACTGAGCAGCGCACCCAGCAGCAGGCCGACCGCCGGATACCAGAGCACCGAGCGGCCGACGGCCGCAGCGGGCGGCATGCCGGGCAGGCGCACCGGCAGACGGGTCAGAAACTGCACGGCGATCAGCAGCGGCAGCGGCATCAGCCCTCCTCCAGCGTCAGCGGCCGCAGGGTCGCGTAGGGCGCCTCGACCTGCAGCAGGTCCTTGGGTGGCAGCCCCCGCTGGCGGGCCAGCAGCAGGCGGATGACGCCGCCGTGGGTGACGATCAGACTGCGCCGGCCCTGCAGCCGTGGCCGCCAGCGGGCCACCGCGCCCAGGACCCGCGTGGCGAAGGCCGCCACGGGTTCGCCCCCGGGCGGGGTGTAGGCATAGGGATCGGCCCAGAAGCGGCCCAGGGCCTCTGCCTGGTCCTGCATGAGTTCGGCGGCGGTACGGCCTTCCCAGGCGCCGAAATCCAGTTCGCGCAGATCGGCTTCCACCGCCAGCTCGGCGCCCTGCTCCGCCGCCAGCCACTCGGCGAAGCGCGCGCAACGCTGCTGCGGCGACGTCAGGATCCGCTCGAAAGGCGGCTGCGGGGCGACGGCGGCGCGCAACTGGGCCCAGCCCTGTTCCGCCAGCGGCGGATCGAGGCGTCCGCGAAAGCCTTCGGGGCCTTCGGTGACGCCATGGCGCAGCAGCCAGCAGTCAGTCATGGGCGCGACTGGAGACGCTGGCTTCGGCGAAAGTCGCCATCTCGCTGTGCAGGCGGCAGGACAGCTGCAGCAGCGGCACGGCCAGGGCCGCGCCGCTGCCTTCGCCCAGGCGCAGGCCGAGATCCAGCAGGGGTTCGCCACCCAGCGCCAGCAACACCGCGGCGTGGCCGGGCTCGGCGCCACAGTGGGCGAACAGCAGCCAGTCGCGGGTATCGGGTTGCAGGTGCTGGGCGCAGAGGGCTGCCACCGAGCAGATGAAGCCGTCGACCAGGGTCGGCAGGCCCTGCTGGGCGCAGGCCATATAGGCACCGGTCAGGGCGGCCAGCTCGAAGCCCCCCAGGCGGCGCAGCAGTTCGTAGGGATCCTCCAGGGCGTCGCCATGGCGCAACAGGGCGCGCTGGATGACCGCCACCTTGCGCGCCACGCCATCGGCGTCCAGCCCGGTCCCGGGGCCGGCCAGGGCCAGCGGCGAGGTATCCAGCAGCACGCTGGCAATGGCGCTGGCGGCGGTGGTGTTGCCGATGCCCATCTCGCCACCGATGAACAGGTCGGCGCCGCCGGCACAGGCGCGCAGGACGGCGTCGCGACCGGCCAGCAGCGCCGCCTGGCACTGGTCATGGGTCATGGCCGGGGTCAGGGTGAAGTTGGCGGTACCACGCCCCAGCGGCAGGTCGATGACGCCGGGCAGGGCTTCCAGGGGCGTGACGGTGCCCAGGTTGATGACTTCCAGGGCAGCATCCAGTTGCCGGGCGAGCACGCTGATGGCTGCCCCGCCGCAGACGAAGTTGCGCACCATCTCGGCGGTCACCGACTGCGGATAGGCCGAGACGCCCTCTTCCACCACCCCGTGATCACCGGCGAAGACCGCGATGGCGGTGCGCTGCAGCAGCGGCCGCGGCGTGCCCTGCAGGGCCGCCAGCTGGATGGCCAGCACTTCCAGATCACCGAGCGAACCGCTCGGCTTGGTCAATACCGTCTGCCGCTGGCGTGCGGCTTCGGCCGCAGCGGTATCGGGTTGGCGGCAGGGTCCTTGCCACCAGGGCATGCTCATAGCGGGGTTCCTTTGAGGGTCAGGGGGAGACCGGCGACGGTCAGCACCATGCGCTCGCAGCGCGCGGCCAGGGCCTGGTGCAATTCGCCAGCGGCATCGACGTAACGGCGGGTCAGCTCGCCCAGCGGGACGACGCCCAGGCCGGTCTCGTTGCTGACGAAGATGAGGTGACCGGGCAACTGCGGCACGAGCTCGAGCAGCTCCGCGCAGGCACGATCGAGGCGCTGGGGATCGTCGAGCAGGAGCAGATTGGTCAGCCAGAGGGTCAGGCAGTCCACCAGCAGGCAGCGCTCCGGCGCCGCCAGGGCCGCCAGGCGTTCGGCCAGCGCCAGGGGTTCTTCCACCAGCGCCCAGTGCGCCGGCCGGCGGGCGGCATGGCGCTCGATGCGCCGCGCCAGCTCGGCATCGCTGCCACCGGCAGTGGCGATATAGGTGACGGCAAGGCCGGACTCGGCGGCCAGGCGCTCGGCCAGGGCGCTCTTGCCGGAGCGCGCGCCACCGAGGATGAATTCACGCATCTAGAGCTCGCAGAGGGCGCGCAGGCGCCCGGTGTCCAGGTGGTGTTCGACCAGATCGGCCAGGCGCTCCAGATCCCGTTCGCGCAGGGCGTGGTAGTCCAGCTGCCGCGGCTCGGCCAGGCCGGCCCAGCGCAGCAAGGCGACGCTGGCGGCTGGCGACTCGAACAGGCCGTGCAGGTAGGTGCCCAGCACCTGGCCGTCGGCGCTGAGGCTGCCGTCGACACGGCCATCGGCGAAGCGCAGTACCGGGCGCTCCAGGGCCGGGCCCTGGCTGACGCCGGCATGGATCTCGTAGCCGGCCACCTCGGCATCGCCGTCGTTCAGCCAGCCGTGCACGTTGCGCAGCTGCTTTTCCGCCGCCAGCTCGGTGGTCATGGCCAACAGGCCCAGACCGGCGCTGTCACCCGGCGCGCCTTCCAGTCCGAGGGGATCGGCGATCCGCTCGCCAAGCATCTGGAAGCCGCCGCAGATGCCCAGCACCCGTCCCCCGTATCTCAGGTGACGGGCGATGGCCGTGTCCCAGCCCTGGGCGCGCAGGAAGGCCAGGTCGCCGCGCACGCTCTTGGAGCCGCCGAGGATGATCAGGTCGGCGGCGGGCAATTCCTCGCCCTGGCGGACGAACAGCAATTCCACCTGGGGATGCAGGCGCAGGGGATCGAAATCGGTGTGGTTGCTCAGCCGCGGCATCACCGGCACCGCCACCCGCAGGCGCGGTCCCTGCTTGGCGACCTGGCCGGTGGCCAGGCGATCCTCGGCTTCCAGGTGCAGGTCGTGCAGATAGGGCAGCACACCGAACACCGGCTTGCCGGTACGGGCTTCGAGCCAGTCCAGCCCGGGTTGCAGCAGGGCCAGCTCGCCGCGGAAGCGATTGATGATGAAGCCGGCGACGCGCGCCTGTTCGCTGGGTTCGAGCAGGTCCAGGGTGCCGACCAGATGGGCGAAGACGCCGCCGCGGTCGATGTCCGCCACCAGCAGCACCGGGCAGTCCACCGCCTCGGCGAAGCCCATGTTGGCGATGTCGCCCTGGCGCAGGTTGATCTCGGCTGGCGAACCGGCGCCTTCCACCAGCACCACCTGATAGCGCTCGGCCAATCGCGCATGGGAGGCCAGCACCGCTTCCCGCGCCACCGGCTTGTAGGCGTGATAGGCCTTGGCATCCATGCTGGTGACGGCGCGACCATGGATGATCACCTGGGCGCCGACATCGGTATTGGGCTTGAGCAGCACCGGATTCATGTCGGTATGGGGCGCCAGGCCACAGGCCTGGGCCTGGACCGCCTGGGCGCGGCCGATCTCGCCGCCATCGGCGGTCACGGCGCTGTTGAGCGCCATGTTCTGCGGTTTGAAGGGCACCACGGCCACGCCCTGGCGATAGAGCCAGCGGCACAGCGCGGCCACCAGGGTGCTCTTGCCGGCGTCGGAGGTGGTGCCCTGCACCATCAGCGTACTCATAGGGGACTCCGGTAGCTGGCGAGGCCCTGGTCCAGGCGCTGCCAGCCGGCCTCGTCGCCGGGCAGACCGAATCTCAGGGCGCCAAGCGCGGGAAACAGGCGGGTCAGGATGGCCTGGCGGGCCAGGTGTTCGTGCAGATCCGCGACATCCGGGCGCTGCAGCAATTGAAACAGGGCACAGCCGCCGCTGGGCATCAGGGCATGGCGGGCGAGCACTGCGGCCAGGCGCTCGCCGGCCTCGAGCAACGCCTCGCGCTGACGCTGCTGGCCCGACTGATCGGCCAGCAGCTGCCGGGCGAGATAACGACTGGGGCCGTTCACCGTCCAGGGACCCAGCTGCTCGTCCAGGCGCGCCAGCAGGCTCGGCGGCGCCAGCACGAAGCCCAGGCGCAGCCCGGCCAGGCCGAAGAACTTGCCAAAGGAGCGCAGCACGATCAGGCCGGGCAGATCGCTGAAGGGTGCAAGGCTTGCCCCCGGGGTGGGATCCATGAAGGCCTCGTCCACCACCAGCCAGCCACCCCGGCGTTCGAGCCGGGCGTGCCAGTCCAGCAGCCGGGCGGGCGACAGGCGCTCGCCGGTGGGGTTATTGGGATTGACCACCACCACCACGTCCAGCTGGTCGAGATGGGTCGCGATGCCTGTCTCGTCCCACTCCAGCACCTCGTGCCCGGCGCGACGCCAGGCCAGGGCATGCTCGGCATAACAGGGCGCCAGCACCGCGACCCGCGCGGCTGGACGCAGGGTCGGCAGCGCCTGGATGGCGGCCTGGGAGCCGGCCACCGGCAGAGCCGCGCTGGCTCGATAGCAGGCGCAGGCGGCTTCCACCAGGCCGTCGTCGGGCTCGGGCAGCCGTGCCCAGGCGCTGGCGGGAATCTCCGGCAGCGGCCAGGGCCAGGGAGCCAGGCCGGTGGACAGGTCCAGCCAGTCGCCCAGGGGAATGTCGTAGGTGCGCGCCGCGCGCCTCAGGCGACCGCCGTGCTCAAGCAAGCAGCAGTCCTCCCAAGGCGATCAGTGCGGTCCACAACCAGGCGCCACGGCGGACCAATTTCAGGGCGCGGGTGATGGCCAGGAAGGTCGGCGCCGGACCACGGCCCAGCACCGGACGCTCGTGCCACTCGCCGTGGTAGCGGGCCGGACCGCCCAGGCTCACGCCCAGGGCACCGGCACCGGCCGCCATCACCGGGCCGGCATTGGGGCTGTCCCACAGCGGCGCCTGGGTCCGCCAGCTTTCGATGGCGCTCCAGAAACGGCCGAGGCCGGCATAGGTCAGGGCCACCAGGCGCGCAGGGATATAGTTGAGGACATCGTCCAGCCGCGCCGCGGCCCAGCCGAAACGCTCCAGGCGCGGCGTGCGATAGCCCCACATGGCGTCCAGGGTGTTGGCCAGGCGATAGAGCACCACGCCCGGAGCGCCGAGCAGGGCGAACCAGAACAGCGCGGCGAAGACCGCATCGCTGCCATTCTCCAGCACCGATTCGGTGGCGGCGCGGGCCACGGCGGTCTCGTCCAGCTCGCTGGTTTCGCGACTGACCAGATAGCCGACCCGACGCCGCGCCTCGGGCAGGTTGTTGCGTTGCAGGGCGCGCGCCACCGGCTCGGCGTGCTCGCCCAGGCTGCGCAGTCCCACGGCCAGATACAGCGCCAGGGGCTGGATGATCCAGGCCAGCCAGCCGATCTGGCAGAGCAAGGCGGTGAGCAGCACCCAGGGCAGCACGGCCAGGCTCCAGGCCATCACGCCATGGCTGCGCCAGCCGCGCCCGCCGGGATTGAAGCGGGCCTCCAGGCTATCGGCCAGGCGGCCGAACAGGACCAGGGGGTGGGCGCGGCGGGGTTCGCCGAGCAGCAGGTCGAGCAGCATGCCGCCGACGACCGCGAAGGCCAGCATCATGGCTTCTGGCCCCAGCGGTTCTCGAAGACCAGTTCCTCCAGCGGCCGCCCCTGGCGCCAGCCCTCCTCTTCCAGCATGGGCCGCGGGTAGAAGGCTTCCACCGGCCCCAGGCAGAGGATGGCCGCCGGCTGGGCGCCTTCCGGCATCTCCAGCAGGCTGCGCACGGCTTCCGGTTCGAACAGCGACACCCAGCCCATGCCCAGGCCTTCGCAGCGGGCCGCCAACCAGAGATTCTGGATGGCGCAGGACAGCGAGGCGAGGTCCATCTCCGGCAGGGTACGGCGGCCGAAGACGTGGGCTTCGCGGCCGTCCATGAGCGCCGCCACCAGCACCTCGGCGCAGTCGAGGATGCCCTGCACCTTGAGCTTCATGAAGTCGTCGCTGCGCTCGCCAAGGGCCTCGGCGGTGGCGCAGCGCTCTTCTTCCACCAGTTCGTGCAGCCGCTGGCGCAGGGCCGGATCGCTGATGCGCAGGAAGCGCCAGGGCTGCATCAGCCCGACGCTGGGCGCCTGGTGCGCAGCGCCCAGCAGACGGGCCAGTTGTTCGGGAGGCACCTCGCCACCGCAGAAATGGCGCATGTCGCGGCGCTCGGCGATGGCTCGGTAGACGGCGGCTTGTTCGGCGGGGGTATAGGGGGTCGTGGTCACGGCTTGAGCATCGCGGCGGCCGCGGCGGGTGCCGACGGCATGTAGAAGTGAATATAGCTGGCGGTGAGGCGACCGTCTCGGTAGACCGCCTCGGCCACCGCCTTGCCGTTGGGGCACAGCCCGCGCGCCCAGGGCGTCTCGGGTGACTCCAGGGCGGAGTGGTGATAGGTGTGGCCGCGCAGGGTGCCCTGCGCGAAGTCCACCGACTGCAGGGCCAGGGCCGTGAGTCGCGCCTGCATCCGCGCGCTGCCCGGCAGCAGTCCGAGCAGGCTGGCGGATTCGCCGGCCTTGTCGGTCAGTTCGTCGAGCAGATAGAGCATGCCGCCGCACTCGGCGAGGATCGGCTTGCCCGCCGCGTGGTGGGCGCGGATGGCCGCGCGCATGCCCAGGTTGTTGGACAGCGTCTGCAGGTGCAGCTCGGGATAGCCGCCCGGCAGATAGAGGCTGTCCACCGCCGGCAGCGTCGTGTCGGCCAGCACGGAAAAGAACTGCAGCTCGGCGCCCAGGGCGCGCAAGAGATCCAGGTTGGCCTGGTAGATGAAGGCCAGGGCCGCGTCCCGGGCCACACCGATCCGCACTCCGGCCAGCAGTGGCTCGACCGCGGTCGGCTCCGGCGCGGCGAAGGCCACCGGCGGCGGCAATTCGATGTCGGAACTGGCGCCCAGGGCATCGGCCGCCATGTCCAGACGGCGATCCAGGTCGGTGACCTCATCGGCCTGGATCAGCCCCAGGTGACGACTCGGCAATTCGATGCCGGCATCGCGCGGCAGGCTGCCAAAGAAGGTCATGCCCGCCGGCAGGCTGCCGCGGATCAACTGGGTCTGCCGCGGACTGCCGCTGCGGTTGGCCAGCACCCCGGCGAAGGGCAGGCCCGGCCGGTAATGGGCGAGGCCATAGGCCAGGGCGCCAAAGGTCTGCGCCAGTCCGGCGGCGTCGATCACGCCCAGCACCGGTACGCCAAAGCGCTCGGCCAGGTCGGCGGCCGAGGGCTGGCCGTCGAATAGCCCCATGACGCCTTCGATGAGGATGAGATCCGCCTCCCCCGCCGCTTCCCACAGCAGGCGCCGGCTCTCGGCCTCGCCGATCATCCACAGATCGAGCTGATAGACCGGCGCGCCGCTGGCGCGGGCCAGGATCATCGGATCGAGAAAGTCCGGGCCGCACTTGAACACCCGTACCCGCCGCCCCTGGCGGGCATGCAACCGGGCCAGGGCGGCGGTGACGCTGGTCTTGCCCTGACCCGAGGCCGGGGCGGCGATCAGCAGCGCCGGGCAATGCCGCGTCTCGCCTACCATTCGATGCCCTGCTGGGCGCGGACGCCGGCCTGGAAGGCGTGCTTGACCAGACTCATGTCGGTCACGGTGTCGGCGGCCTCGACCAATGCCTGTGGCGCACCGCGGCCGGTCACCACCACGTGCTGATGAGCCGGACGCCCGGCCAGGTCGGCCAGCACCTGATCGACCTCCAGGTAGCCATGCTTGAAGGCGATGTTGAGTTCGTCCAGCAGCACCAGGCCGATGGCCGGATCGCGCAGGAGCTCCACCGCCACCGCCCAGGCCGCGGCCGCCGACTGCAGGTCGCGGGCCCGGTCCTGGGTGTCCCAGGTGAAGCCCTCGCCCATGACGTGGTAGCGCACCTCGTCCGGGAAGCGCTTGAAGAAGAGTTGCTCGCCGGTGTCACGGCGGCCCTTGATGAACTGCACCACGCCCACCTTCATGCCGTGGCCGAGGGCGCGTGCCGCCATGCCGAAGGCGGAGCTGCTCTTGCCCTTGCCGATGCCGGTATGCACCAGCAGCAGGCCGCGTTCGTCCTGGGCTTCGGCGATGCGGGCGTCGATCACCGCCTTCTTGCGCACCATGCGCGCGCGGTGGCGCTCGTCGCGCTCGGGGCTGGTCGAATCGGGGGTGTCGGTCATGGGCGGTTCTCCGGGTGCGGGCGCGGCGGAGAAACGGGCAGAGACGCCGCCCGCGCAAGGCAGGGGGCGACGCCGCGCGACGCCCTCCGCATCGCCGAGATGAACGCAAGCGTGGCCGGTCTCCGGGCTGGTGAGCCGATGCCCTGAGGGCATCCGCTGCGCCCCTTCCCGGCCAGGGCCAGTGGGCATCGCGCAGCTACTGCTCAACTACCGTTGCGGGGGCAGCGCCGGCTCGACCGGCTTCCCTGTTTCACCCCGCTCCAGGCGGGGCACCACGTGCAAGGGCGCAGGGTACGGACTAGCCGGGAGAGCGTCAATCGATGGCGCCGCCCGAACTCGGCGTCGCACGGACGGGTCCACCCTAGACACCCACCGCCAGGAGCTACCGGATGAACGATGCCACCCTCGCCGCCTGCATCAAGGCCTGCCTCGATTGCGCCGCCGCCTGCGAAACCTGCGCCAGCGCCTGCCTGGGCGAAGCCAATCTGGACATGATGCGTGACTGCGTCCGTCTGGATCGCGATTGCGCCGACGCCTGCCGCCTGGCCGCCACCTTCATGCAGCGCGGCAGCGACCGCATCGCCGAAGCCTGCGCCCTGTGCCTGGCCACCTGCCGCGCCTGCGCCGCCGAATGCGGCAAGCACAAGGCCGAACACTGCCAGGCCTGCGCCCGGGCCTGCGCAGCCTGCGCCGACGCCTGCGCGGCCATGGCCGCCTGAGGCGGCTGCCGATAACCGCATCCGCTGAGCGCCGGCTGCCGTGCTGCGCGCTCTGGTCGCAGCCGAATCCCGCACAGGAAGCCGCCGCTCGGGCGTTCGGCATTGGCATTACCCGGCGACGCCAGGGATAATGCCCGCCCTTTCATCGATATCCAGGCCTTCGCCATGACCGATACCAACCAAGATCCCCGTTTGAGCCGCATGAAGCGTCGCCTGCGCAAGAAGCAGTACCTGGGCGAATTCCAGGAACTGGCCTTTGAAATCAAGGTGAGCTTCAAGAACGAACTCAGCGAAGACGATCTGGACACCTTCCTGGGCGACTTCATCGACTACGTCGAAGAGCGCAAGCTGGACTACATCGGCGGCTTCGACAACGCCTGGGTCGAAGGCACCATCATGGCCAACAAGCGCTACACCTCGCCCACCGCGGAAGACCGTACCGCGCTGCTGGACTGGCTCAAGGCCCGCGCCGAAGTCGGCGAAGCCAACGCCTCCGATCTGCATGACGCCTGGCACCACGACGGCGAAGTCTAACTAGCCTTCGCCGGATAGCTTGGCGTCCGTTGCGGTCGTAAAGGGGAATCCGTTGGAAACCAGGTCCTCATGACGACCCTCCTGCAAATCTCCGATACCCACTTCGGCACCGAGCAACCCGCCGTGGTCGCGGCCCTGGAAGCCCATGTCCGCGAACACGGCGCCGATGTCCTCATCCTTTCCGGGGACATCACCCAGCGTGCCCGCCGCGAGCAATTCGCCGCCGCCAAGACCTTCGTCGAACGCCTGGAAAGCTATGGCATTCCCCGCACCCTGGTGATCCCGGGCAATCACGACCTGCCGCTGTACAATGTATTCGCTCGTTTCCTGACGCCCTATGGCAACTATCGCCGCCATTTCGGCCAGGACCTTGAGCCCAGTTTCGAGAACGACGAGCTCCTGCTGGTCGGACTCAACACCACCGCCCCGCAACGCCACAAGGATGGCGCGGTGAGCACCGCGCAGATCGAGCGCGTCGCCGAACGCCTGCGCCGCGCAGGCCCGGGCAAGTTGCGCATCGTCATCGCCCACCAGCCCTTCGGCGCCCTCGAACTCAGCGACCTGAGCAATCTGCAGCACAATGCCGATCACGCCCTGGCCACCTGGGCCGATGCCGGCCTGGATCTGGTGATGGGCGGCCATATCCACCTGCCCTATGTGCTGCCGCTGAGTCGCCAGTACCCCACCCTCCCCCGCGAGGTCTGGATCGTGCAGGCCGGCACCGCCCTCTCGTCGCGCGTGCGCGGCACCTCGCCCAACTCCTTCAATCGCCTGCTGGTCGGCGAAGGAACGGAGAAGACCGTGGACGTGGAGCGCTGGGACTTCCAGGGCGATCGTTTCGTCGTCGGCGAGCGTCACGCACTGCGCTGGCAGGCTGCGCAGGACGCCCTCGCGGAAGGCTGAGGCGTCCGACCGGGACGCCTATGCGCGCTCGCGCGCACTTCCAGCAATGGAAATTGATTCAAGCTGTTGAAACGGCTGGCAGGCCACGGGCGCCGCGTAGTCTTAGGACTTTCGGCAAGAGTGGCCTCCCATGGAATCCCTGACGCAATCGCTGCTTGGCTTTATCGAAACCCACCAGGCCTGGGCACCGCTGCTCGTCGGCCTACTCGCCTTTGGCGAGTCCCTGGTGCTGCTGGGCGTCTTCATTCCGGCCACGGCGCTGCTGCTGGTGGTCGGCGGCCTGGCCGGCTCCGGGGTGCTCTCGCCGGTGCCGCTGGTGCTGGCCGCCATCGTCGGCGCCATCCTCGGCGACATCTGCTCCTATATCATCGGCCGCTGGCTCGGTCCCAGCATCGTCCACCGCCCGCCCTTTCGCCGCTATCGCAAGCAGGTGGCCCGGACCCGGCTGTTCTTCCGCCGCTATGGCTTCTTCGCGGTCTTCGGCGGGCGCTTCCTGACCATGATCCGCAACACCGTGCCCCTGGTGGCCGGGATGATGGCGATGAACCAGCTGCGCTTCCAGTCGGCCAACGTGCTCTCGGCCATCGTCTGGGCGCCACTGATGATGGGCCCGGGTTATCTGGCGGCCAAGGGCGCCAACCACTTCAGCTTCGCCGGCAACGAGTCGCTGTGGATCGGCGCGGCGGTGGTCGCCGTGCTGGGCGCCGGCGCCGCGCTGTTCTTCAAGCAGCGGCTGAAACGCGCCTAGCGGCGGGCGGCCAGCGCCTCGCGCAGACGCTGGCGATTCAGCGGTACCTCGCGCAGGCGCAGACCGGTCGCCGCCGCCACGGCATTGGCGATGGCCGCTGGGATGGCGGCGGTGGTGGCCTCCCCGGCCCCCACCGCCGGCTCTTCCGGCCGATCGATCAGCTCCAGTTCCAGCTCGGGCAATTCGTTGAAGGTCAGCGGCGGATAGGCGCCCCACTCCAGACTGGTCACCCCCTGCTGATCGAAGCGCACCGCCTGCTTGAGGGTCCGGGCGATGCCCTGTACCACGCAGCCTTCCAGCTGGTTGCGCAGGCCATCCGGATTGACGATCAGCCCGCAGTCATGGGCCACCACCACCCGGGTGACGCGGATCCCCGCCGCCTCGCTCACCGCCACCTCGACCACCGCGGCCACATAGGCGTTCTCGTTCTCATAGCGCAGGAAGGCCAGGCCCTGCCCTTTCGCCAGGGCGCCGTCCCAGGCCTTTTCCTGCCGGGTGGGTGGTTGCCAATTAGCCTTGGTGGCGGCAGCCTGCAGCACCGCCCGCGCACGAGGGTCCTGCAGATAGCGCAGGCGGAATTCGAGCGGATCGACCCCGGCCGCCAGGGCCAGCTCGTCCATGAAGGACTCGTTGGCGAAGGTATTGCCGACCGCCCCCAGGGCGCGCAGGGCCGAGGGTCGCAGCGGCGAATCCCCGGCTTCCAGCCAGTGGGTCGCTACCTGGACATTGAGCAGGTCGTAGTCCAGCGGCGCATTGCGATTGCCACCACCTCGCCCACCCTTGAGCGGCAGGTTGTAGGCCAGTTGCCCGGCGAGCAGCGCCGCCTTGCCGGTCTGGCCATTGGGGCGGGTCAGATGCGTGGGCGTCCAGTTGGCGAAGCGCCAGGCCAGCAGATCGCCAGCCGCGCTCAGGCCGCCGGCCAGGCGCATCAGCATGGCCGGTCCCTTGGGATTCCAGCCGTGTTCGTCGGCGCGACTCCATTGCACCCGCACCGGACGGCCACACAGCTTGGAGAGCAGCGCCGCATCGGCCGCCGCGTCATCGGCGCCGTTATGGCCATAGCAGCCCGACGCCTGCTGGTAGATGACATGGATGCTGTCTTCCGGTAGCGCCAGCAAATCCGCCAGCGCCGCCCGGAGCTGATAGACGCCCTGGGTACCGCTCCAGACGGTGGCGCCGTCGGCACGCACATCCGCCACCGCGCAGGAGGGACCGATGGAATCGTGATTCTGGTAGGGCCAGCGATACTCGGCGTCCAGGCGCTGGGCGGCGTTCGCCAACTCCCCCGCGACATCGCCGGCCTCCTGCTGGAGGTCGGCCGGTCCGGCCTTGGCTTCCAGCCGGGCATAGAGTTCGCCTGGCAGGGGCAGGTCCGGCACCAGGCTCCAGTCCACCCGCAGCGCCGCCGCGCCCTGGCGCGCCAGCCAGGGCTGCTCGGCCACCACCGCGACGAAGGCGCCCTCGTACACCAGCTGAGCGCCCGCCGGCAGCGCGCTGGCATCGATACCGCGAACGCTCACCCCCGCCAACCGCGCCGAACCGATGCAGGGCGGCCGCACCACGCAACCGTGCAGCATGCCGGGCAGGCGCAGGTCGTGGACGTAAGCGAAGCTGCCGAACAGCTTGGCCGGGATGTCTTCCCGCAGCACCGAGGTCCCGACCAGGCGATAGTCCTTGACGGCGCGGGTCCGCACCGCCTGATTGACCAGCCGCCCCAGCGGCCGTCCGCCGACCAGCTCGCCATAGCTGACGAAACGCCCGGTGGGATCGCCGCGATAGACCACACGGCCATCCACCGTGTCCACCACCGCCAGATCCAGCCCCAGGCGCCGCGCTCCTTCCAGGAACAGGAATTGCCGTGCGCTGGCGGCGGCCTTGCGCAATTGGGCGCCGCCCACCTGCAGGCTCTTGCTGCCGGCGGTGATGCCCTGGTCGGGCGTCAGCCGGGTATCGCCCTGGATCAGCCGGGTGGCGGCAAAGGCCACGCAGAGTTCCTCGGCCACGATCTGCCGCAGCGCCGTGCTGACCCCGGTACCCAGTTCCACCTTGCCGCTGTAGACGATGATCTGGCCCTGGGCATCCACCGCCAGCCAGGCATCCAGTTGGCGCTGATCGAGGGTCTTGGCCAGGCTCGCAGTGTCAGTAGGTGCGGGCAATACCTGGGCGGCGACCGGTCGCTGCAGGCTGAAGCCCAGCAGCAGCACCGCGCTGCCGCCGAGAAAGGTGCGGCGGGACAGCGTCATGCCGGGGCCTGCCCGTCACGCAAGAGCACCGCCGCCCGCTTGACCGCGCGCAGGATGCGATAGTGGGTCCCGCAGCCACAGAAATTGGCCGCCAGCGCCTGGCGGATCTGCGCATCGCTGGGATCGGGCACCCGGGCGAGCAGCGCCTGGGCGGTCATCACCATGCCTGGGACGCAATAGCCGCACTGCGCCGCCTGCTCTTCGATGAAGGCCCGTTGCAGCGCATGCGGCGCCGCTGGCGTGCCCAGGCCTTCCAGGGTCAGCAGCTCGCGACCGGCAAAGGACGCCGCCGGCAGCAGACAGGCACGCACCGGCTTGCCATCCGCCAGCACCGTACAGGCGCCACACTCGCCCAGTCCGCAGCCGAATTTCGGCCCCTTGAGCCCCAGTTCGTCGCGCAGGGCGTCCAGCAGAGGCATGCGTGGATCGACGTCGAGCTGTCGCGACTCGCCATTGACCTTGAGTTCGAGGACCGCCACCGCTAGTGCTCCCGTTCGCGCGCCGCCGCCACGTCCTCGGGACGAATATCGGCGGCGTGACCACCAAAGCGGCGGCCGATGTAGGTGGCCAGATCGGCCAGTTGCTGATCGCTGAGCAACTCCCGATAGGCTGGCATGAAGGCGTGCTCGGTGCGTCCCTGGCGGTCGAGCCCGTCGAGCAGCACGCGCACCAGGTTGGTTCCTGCCGGATCGCGCACCGCCGAATAGTTGCTGAAGGAGCGCGGATAGGGACCGGCCGGCCCCTGGTCGTCCGGCGCATGACAGCTGGCGCAGGCGGATTGCAGCAAGGCCGCGCTTTCCGCCTCGGCGGCAGTGAGCGGCCCGGTTTCACCGGGTGGCTGCACCTCGGCACGCGCCGGCACCGCTCCGGGCTGCGCTGGTAGGGTCCGCAGATAGGCGATTAGGGCACCGAGATCCGCATCGTTCAGATGGCGGGTACCGCCGCTCACCACCTCGGCCATGGGGCCCGCTGCCACGGCTTCGCCGCGCTGATGGCCTTCGCGCAGATAGCTGGCGAGCTTGGCATCGCTCCAGCCGCCGAGGCCGCGCGGGTCCGCGGTGAGATTCCAGGCGGTCCAGCCCTGCTGGGTCGCCCCGGCATAGGCCCGGCCGCTGTCGAGACCCTGGCTCCAGGTCCGCGGCGTGTGGCATTCCTGGCAATGCCCCACCGCCTCGGCCAGGTAGGCGCCCCGCGCCACCTGCGCATCGGCAGTAACCGGTAACGGACCCGGCGTGAAGTTGAGCCATTTCCAACCGCGGATCAGCGCGCGCTGATCGAAGGGAAAGCGCAGGGCGTTGGCGGGCGGCGCATAGGGCACCGGTCGCTGGATCTGCAGATAGGCGAAAATGGCGGCGACGTCCTCGTCGCTCGAGCGGGTAAAGGCTGTATAGGGAAAGGCGGGATAGAGCTGCTCACCATCGCGCCCCAGCCCGTCGTGCAAGGCTCGGCGAAACTCGTCCGCCGTCCAGTCACCCAGGCCGTGCTCGCGATCCGGCGTGATATTGCTTGAGTAAAGACGGCCAAAAGGCGTATCGAAGGCGACACCACCGGCGAAGGGTGCACCGTCGGGACGGGTATGACAGCCCTGGCAGTTGCCCAGCCGGGTCAGGTATTCGCCCCGCGTCAGGGTCGCCTCGTCGGCGCGCACCGGCGCGGCCTTGGACAGGAGCAGCATCCCCGCCAACAGGGGCAGGGCCAGGGATCTCATCAGCTCTCCTCTTGAGGTCGAACCGGACGGGCGGATTCCGCCGTGGCGTTGCCGTCATCCTAATCGCAGCGGCAAGCGCCCGTGGCGTTCGCCCCTGGAGGTGAGATGCAGGCGACAGTTTCGGCCCGCACGTCAACGGCGGCCTTTACATTCCTGCTCCACTCCGGCTGCGCTCTTGCGCGAGAGCTGTGAGTCGCCAGCAACCACCGATTCTGATTACCCGCACTCAGGACGGGAAGGAAGACCTCCCACGCCCAAGCACTATAGGGGTGGTATTACTCAACGCTTGGGCACGAAGCCATCGGGCTTGGCCGCCAGCCAGTCGACGAACTGGCGAATGCGTGCATCGCTGAGCAGCAACTCGCGGCTGTTGTATTCCAGCGCCAGGGTCTTTTCGTCGAAGGTCTGGTGGATATGGTTGTGGCAGGGTCGGCAGACCCAGAGGGTGGCGGTGATCCGGCTGACGCGGTCGAATCTCTTGCGCACGTAGGCCTTGTCGTGCAGCGAGCGAGGGATCAGGTGATGGCGGGTGAGCGGCGCCGCCCTACCACACAGCTCGCAACGAGCCGGCTGGGGCGGCAGACGTATCGCCTGGGGCATGATGGGCTCCGCACGGGCTGGATGCCTATTCGAGCGGCCCGGGCGGAACGGGGTTCAATAGCCGCCAGCGAGACTCGGCGTGACCAGCACGCGCTTGGCCTGCAGATAGCTGTTCTGCCAATAGGGCTTGGCCAGGCTGTCCAGGCGCACCGTCCCGCCAGTGCGCGGTGCATGGACGAAGCGCCCTTCCCCGACGTAGATGCCGGCATGGCTGACCTGACGGCCACCGGCGGTGGCGAAGAAGATCAGATCACCGGGCTGCAGGGCATTGCGCGCCACATTGGGCGAGCCGAGGGTGATCATCTCGCGGGTCGAACGCGGCAGGGTCACCCCGGCCGCATCGCGATAGACGTAGCCGATCAGCCCGCTGCAATCGAAGCCACCCGCCGGGGTATTGCCGCCGTAGCGATAGGGAGTGCCGACCAGGCCAATGGCGCGAAAGAGCACATCGTTGGCGGCCTGGGCCTGGCTTTCCAGCAGGGGGCGGGAGACGACCGGGGCGACCGGTGCGGGTGCCTGGGGCGGCCTGCCGGCACAGGCGGCCAGCAGCACGAAGGCGCAATACAATCCGAGGCGAGCCGCATGCGGCATTGGAGACATCCTTAGTTATCCATCGATCACCGTCGGCCTGCCACGCAGCCTCGACGGGTCCTCGAAGCGCACCGGCGAAGATCGCGGCGATACGCCTCAGCGCAATACGCGCTTGCCTTCCAGGAAACTCACCTTCCAGTACTGGTCGTCCAGGCTGTCCACCCGCACCCCGCCGCTGCGGCGACTGGAGGAATGGATGAACTTGCCCTCGCCCATGTAGATACCGGTGTGACTGACCCGGCCACGGCCGTTGCTATTGAACAGCAACAGATCGCCAGGTTCCAGATCGTTCTTGCTGACTACCGGTACTTCGAGATCGATGATCTCGCGGGTGGAGCGCGGCAGGGTCATGCCGGCCCGCTCGCGAAAGACGTAATTGACGAAACCGCTGCAATCGAAACCGGCCAGGGTGCTGCCGCCGCGGCGATAGGGCGTGCCCACCAGCTGGGTGGCGCGATTGAGGATCTGGTCCGCCAGATTCGGCAGCGCCTGGCGCGGACCGACCTCGCGATCCCAATCCAGTTGATGCGGCGACTGGGTATGGGGGAAGACCGGACGTTGCTGAGCGCTCTCGGTCTCCACCGCGGCGGAACCGTTGCCAGCACCACCCAGACCATGCAGCGAGGCGGTCTGGAAGGTCCGGGAGGTAGAGGACTGATCAGGGGCAACGGCGGTGTCGGGACTTTGCGGCGCACTCGCACAGGCGGCGAGCAGACAGACAAAAGACAGGGGCACGAGGGGTGCGAAGCGTTTCCTTGGCATGGGCACGACCGTGTCGTTTTCTCAAAGTTTCGACACCTTGCCGACCTGGATCACAGATGGCAAGTTTTTTTAGCTTCCGATGTGACTCAAAAGCCGAGGAAGGACGTCTACGGCCCTTTTTTTGATCTGAACGGTCGCCAAGCCACTCAGCGACGAGCGGTCCGGATTGATTTCGATGAGGTCACCACCCTGCGCCAGGGTCTGGCCAATCGGCGCCTGGATATAGCCGAAGGCGGCCGTGGTGCCGACGGCGATCACCAGGTCGAAGCCCTCCTCCATCGCCTCCTGCAGACGTTGCAACTCGATGGCCGGCAGCGCTTCCTCGAACAGCACCACCGGTGGCCGCAGGATGCCGCCGCACGCGGGACAGCGCGGCGGCAGCGGACCGGCCAGGTGATCTTGGGCATCCGCGACCGTCTGCGCGCAACTCATGCAGGCCAGCGGCTCCAGTTGTCCATGGATCTCGATCAGCCGCTCTGGCGGAAAGCCTGCCTGCCGATGAAAGCCGTCGATGTTCTGCGTCAGCACCCAGCTGCCGGGGTGACTGACACCGAAGTCGGTGATCGCCTGGTGCGCCGCATTGGGCCTGGCCGCAGCGCAGGCCCGGCCGAGTTGCGCCAGGTAGCGCCAGCAGAGCTCCGGACGCTGCCGGAGCATGCTGCCCGAGAGCGCCGCCTCGATGGGGATGCCCTCTTCGGTGAGGCCGTTGTACAGCCCGCCCAGGCCCCGATAGGTCGGCAGTCCCGAATCGGCGGACAGCCCCGCCCCGGTGATGAACAGCACCCGACCGGCCCGCTGCAGCAGGCCTTGGGCACGCACCAGGGCGTCGGTCAATGATTCACCGTCAGGGCCAGCATCACCGACAGCTGGCAGAGCGGGCGGCCGCTCTGTTCCTGCCAGAGGTTGAAGGCCTCCTGCATCTTCTGCCGATCGCGCTTGGCGGTGGGCGCCTTGTCGAGGATGTTCTGCGCCTTGAGTGCCGTCACCACGTCGTCAGTCGCCAGAAAGGTGTCCTTGCCAGCCATGCGCAGGAAGCGCTGCGCTGACAGGCCACCCAGCTGATTGCCACGCTTGGTCAGCAGCTCCCAGAGGCCAACGATGTCCTGCGTCGGCCATTCGGCCAGCAACTGGCCGAAGCTGCCGTGACTGCGCTGGAAGTCCAGCACCATCTGGGCGTTGATCGGCACGCTGCGCAACTTGCCCAGGTGGCGGATCAGACGGGCATCCTGCATCAGCCGCTCCAGACGCTCGCCGCCCATGAGCACCACCTTCTCCGGATCGAAGCCGAAGAAGACCTCCTCGAAGGCCGGCCACTTGGCGTCCACCAGGCTGTGCTTGAGTCCGGCGCGAAAGATGCGCCGGGTCAGCAGCGACAGATAGCGGTCATCGCCCACGGACGCCAGGGTGGCGGCATCCACCGGTTGCGGCAGCCGCGCCTCCAGGGCCGCTCGGGAGCCGCAGCGATTGAGGGCGTATTCGAGCAGCCAGGCGTAGTCCCGCATCAGAGATTCATCACCTGGACGAAGCGCGGCGTGGCGCTGTCATCGATCCTGAGACTGGCGAAATCGAACAGCTCGCGATCGGCCAGTTGCGAGGGCACCACGTTCTGCAGGGCGCGGAACATGATCTCGGTACGCCCCGGCGTCTTGCGCTCCCACTCCAGCAGCATCTCCTTGACCACCTTGCGCTGCAGGTTCTCCTGGGAGCCGCAGAGGTTGCAGGGAATGATGGGAAATTCGCGCAGGACGGCGTAGGCCTCGATGTCCTTCTCGTTGCAATAGGCCAGCGGACGGATCACCACGTTGCGCCCGTCGTCGGCGCGCAGCTTGGGTGGCATGGCCTTGAGCGTGCCGCCATGGAACAAATTGAGGAAGAAGGTTTCTACCATGTCGTCGCGATGATGGCCGAGCGCCATCTTCGTCGCGCCGATCTCGTCGGCGAAGGTGTAGAGGATGCCCCGCCGCAGGCGCGAGCACAGCGAACAGGTGGTCTTGCCCTCGGGAATCTTTTCCTTCACCACGGAATAGGTATCACGTTCCAGAATGTGGTACTCGACCCCCAGTTCCTTCAGGTACTGAGGTAAAACGTGTTCAGGAAAGCCCGGCTGCTTCTGGTCGAGGTTGACCGCCACGATCTCGAAGCGAATCGGTGCGACCTTCTGCAAGTAGAGCAGCATGTCGAGCAGGGTGTAGCTGTCCTTGCCACCGGACAGGCAGACCATGACCTTGTCGCCGTCCTCGATCATGTTGTAGTCGGCGATGGCTTCGCCGGTAAGACGGCGCAGGCGTTTCTGCAGCTTGTTCTGGTTGACCGAAAGGGTGCCCATGGATGAATCCGCGAAAGGAAAAAACGAAAGGCCGGCATTTTACGCGCAAAGCGTCCGCCGCCCTACCCCGAACGTCAGTCCATGGCGACCGGCAGCCATGAGCGAAGCCCAGGCGCTCATGACGGCGCTCCACCAAGAACTGCTCAGGGCCCAGTCCAGCCTGTCGGAGTACGAGTTGCTGCAGGCCTTGCGCCGGGCGGGATCACCGCTGATCCCGCCGCGCCCGGTGACCGACAACTACGAACTCTTCCGCCTGCACTTCCGCGTCTTCAACGCCCTCTATCGACTGCGCGATCAACTCCGCGCCGAGCAGCGCGCCGAACTGGTCATCAGCGCCCTGCGCATCGAATTGCGCCCCTATCTGCGCGCCCGTGCCGGGCTGGTGGTGGCCGATCCGCTACGCGCCTACTACCTCGATGTCACCCAGCTGGAGACCACCACCCCGGAAGACGTGGCCAACCTGCTCAATCACTTTTGGGCACTGGTCAACGGTGAGTCCGAACTGCTGGAGGCCCTGCGCCTGCTGGGACTCGATCGCTCGGCGGACTATGGCCAGATCCGCCGCCGCTATCGCCAGCTCGCCAGCCGTCATCACCCCGATCACGGTGGCAGCACCGGCCGACTGCAGGCCATCAATGCCGCCATGGATACGCTGAGGCGGCACTACGGCCACCAGCCGACCGCGGACGCTAGGGCGCAGGCACGGGCTTCGGCATAATCACCCGCCTCGCCAGAGGTTGCCCATGCCTGAACAACTCACAGCCCGGGTCGAAGACTGCTATCGGCAGGCCGAGGCCTTCTTCAAACGCCGCTTCCCTCGCCCCGAGGTCAGCCTGGCCCTGCGTGGCCAGCGCGCCGGTGTCGCCCATCTCACCGAGAATCGGCTGAGATTCAACCGGCAGCTCTATCAGGAAAATCGCGCCCACTTCCTCGAGCAGACCGTCGCCCACGAGGTGGCGCATCTGGTGGCGCATCAGCTGTTCGGTGGCGGCATCCGCCCCCATGGCGAGGAGTGGCAGCTGATCATGCGCGGGGTCTATGGCCTGCCGCCGGATCGCTGCCATACCTACGAGTTGCCGCAACGGGTACGCACCCTGTACCTGTATCGCTGCAACTGCCCCGACGGTCGCTTCGAATTCACCGCCCAGCGTCACGCGCTGGTGCGCAAGGGACGGCGCTATTTGTGCCGGCGCTGCCACGGTCCGCTGGACTTCACCCAGGAAGTCATACGCGGCTGATCCTGCCGGCCCCGATCCGGGTTCCGGCAGGCAGGCTGCGAAAGCCTCAACCCTGGGCGAAGACCTCGTCGAACAGGTTGTGCATCGCCAGGAAGGCGCGCTTGGCCACCACCGGGTGGTACTGCTGCTTGCCCGGATTGTTGGCTTCGGGATCGGTGAAGGAATGCACCGCGCCACCATAGCTCAGCAGTTGCCAGTCCACCTGGGCAGCATCCATCTCCTGGCGGAAACCGGTGAGTTGCTCGTCCGGCACCAGCGGATCGGAGGCGCCGTGCAGCACCAGCACCGGGCCGGTGATCCGGGCGGCATCAGCCGGGTTGGGCGTATCCAGATTGGCGTGGAAGGTCACCACGGCGCTCAGCGCCGCGCCGTCACGGGCCAGTTCAAGCGCCGCGCAGCCACCAAAGCAGAAGCCGATGGCGGCGATCTGATGGACATCCACCGCCGCCGTCTCGGCCTGGGCGACCAGGGCCGCATAGGCCGCCTGCATGCGCTGGCGCAGCAACGCGCGATCGCCGCGGATCGGCGTCATGGCCGCCAGGGCTTCGTCGGCATTCTGCGGACGCACGTTGCGACCATAGAAATCCACCACCAGGTAGGCCAGGCCGTCGGCCTCGGCCAGGCCCTTGGCCTGCTCGACGGCGCCATGGGACACCCCCATCCAGTTGGGCGCCAGGAGCACGCCCGGGCGGGTGGGATTGCCGCTGGTGGCATACACCAGCTGGCTCTCGAACGGTTGGCCATCGATTTCGTAGGCGACGGGTTTTACAGTGACTTCGACCATGGGGTCCTCCAGAAGGTGGATAGAAAGAAGCCCGCCGAGGCGGGCTTCTTCGTTGTTAAGCGGACAATTCCACCAGCAGTTTGTTTAACCGGCGGACATAGGCGGCGGGATCCTTGAGGCTGTCGCCCGCGGCCAGCGCTGCCTGATCGAACAGGATGTGCGACAGGTCGGCGAAGCGGTCCTCGTCGGGCTCGCCATCGAGTTTCTCGATCAGCGGGTGCTGCGGATTGATCTCGAAGATCGGCTTGGAATCCGGGGCCTTCTGGCCGCTGGCTTCCAGGATCCGGCGCATCTGCAAGCCGAGGTCCTGCTCGCCGATGGCCAGGATCGCCGGCGAATCGGTCAGGCGATGGGAAACGCGGACTTCGCTGACCTGGGCCTCCAGGGCCTGCTTGAGGCGCTCGACCAGGCCTTCCTTGGTCTTGGCGACCTCTTCCTGGGCCTGCTTGTCTTCTTCGCTGTCCAGCTTGCCGAGATCCAGATCGCCACGGGCGACGTCGACGAAATGCTTGCCGTCGAATTCGGTGAGATAGCTCATCAGCCACTCGTCGATGCGATCGGTCAGCAGCAGCACCTCGACACCCTTCTTGCGGAAGACTTCCAGGTGCGGGCTGTTCTTGATCTGCGCGTGGCTCTCGCCGGTCAGGTAGTAGATCTTGTCCTGACCTTCCTTCATCCGGCCGATGTAGTCGGCCAGGGACACGTTCTGGGCATCGTCGCCGTTGTGGGTCGAGGCGAAGCGCAGCAGGCCGGCGATCTTCTCGCGGTTGGCGAAGTCTTCCGCCGGACCTTCCTTGAGCACCTGACCGAAGTGGCCCCAGAACGACTGGTACTTCTCCGGCTCGCTCTTGGCCAGCTTCTCCAGCATGTCCAGCACGCGCTTGGTCAGCGCCGACTTCATGGAGTCGATCACCGGATCCTTCTGCAGGATCTCGCGGGAGACGTTGAGTGACAGGTCGTTGGAATCCACCACACCCTTGATGAATCTCAGGTACAGCGGCAGGAACTGGTCGGCCTGGTCCATGATGAAGACGCGCTGCACATAGAGCTTGAGGCCCTTGGGCGCTTCGCGCTGGTACAGATCGAAGGGTGCGCGGGCCGGCACATACAGCAGCGAGGTGTATTCGAGCTTGCCCTCGACCTTGTTGTGGCTCCAGGTCAGGGGATTCTCGAAATCATGGCCGACGTGCTTGTAGAACTCTTGGTAGTCCTCGTCCTTGAGTTCGGTACGCGGACGGGTCCAGAGCGCGCTGGCGCGGTTGACGGTTTCCCACTCGGCTGCGGCCGGCTGCTCGTCCTCGCCACCCTGCTGCTCCTTGGGCAGCTCGATGGGCAGGCCGATGTGGTCGGAATACTTCTTGACCACGTTGCGCAGGCGCCAGCCATCGGCGAATTCGATTTCCTCGGGCTTGAGGTGCAGCACGATACGGGTACCGCGCTCGGGCTTGTCGATGGTCGCGACCTCGAACTCCCCTTCCCCCTTGGACGACCAGTGCACGCCCTCGGCGGCCGGCTGGCCGGCGCGACGGGTGTAGACATCTACCTGGTCGGCGACGATGAAGGCCGAATAGAAGCCCACGCCGAATTGACCGATGAGGTTGGAATCCTTCTTCTGGTCACCGCTGAGATTCTTCAGGAAATCGGCGGTGCCGGACTTGGCGATGGTGCCGAGGTGAGCGATCACCTCTTCGCGGCTCATGCCGATGCCGTTGTCTTCGAGGGTGACCGTGCCGGCCTCCTTGTCGAAGCTCAGGCGAATCTTCAGCGTATCCCCGCCTTCGAGCAGTTCGGGCTTGGACAGGGCCTCGAATCTGAGCTTGTCGGCCGCGTCGGAGGCGTTGGAAATCAATTCGCGCAGGAAGATTTCCTTGTTGGAATACAGCGAGTGAATCATCAGGTGAAGCAGCTGCTTCACTTCGGTCTGGAAGCCTAGGGTTTCCTTTTGAGTCTCCACACTCATGCTACGAACTCCGCTATCGATAGGTACGCACCAGATGCCTGGCGATGTCGCGGAGATGGGGGCGCGCGGTGACATTTCAACCTTGGCGCGCTCGGTTCGCGATGCAGGTAGGAATTTGCGCGATGCTGGAGCTAGACGCGGAACTTAACTTTTAGCGGTGCGCTCGAACGGCTGTCGTGTAGTTCATAAGGAGAAAACACATGAAAAAGCCCTTTGCCATCGCCCTGCTCTTCACTGCCGCCTTCGGCCTCGCCGCCTGTGACAAGCCTTCCGAAAACAAGGCTCAGGATGCTGCCAAGACCGAACAGAAAGCCCAGGAAAACCTGAACAAAGCCGCTGAGCAGAGCAACAAGGCTGCCGAGCAGCGCAACGAAGCTGCCAACGAAGCTGCCAAGGAGCAATCCAAAGGCGAAGCCACCTCGGTAAGCCCGGCTACCGGGACCACCAACGGCACCGCGCCGGCTACCCAGCCCAAGCCGTAAGCCGATCGGATATGAAAAAAGCCCGCTGCTGCGGGCTTTTTTGTGGGCGACCGATTCAGGAGCGCGAAGGATCCGGCTCGGCTTCACTCTCGGGCGCGCGCCCGCCACGTCTCAGACTTTCCAGGACGAGGGCGGCAAGACCCACCACCACGGCCGGCAACAGCCAGCCCAGGCCCGAGTCGGCCAGCGGCAGCCACTGCACGGCACCACTCAGATAGGGCACCGTCAGGTGCGCGGCCTGCAGGCCATCGAGGATACCGAAGGCCAGGGCCACCAGTAGCACCGGGCCGAGGATGCGCCCGGGCGCCGCCCAGCGGGCGGTAAAGAAGCTCAGCACCACCAGGGCGATGCAGGGCGGATAGATGGCGGTGAGGATCGGCACCGAGATCTGGATCAGCTGCGTCAGCCCCAGGTTGGATACCAGCAGCGAGAAGGCCGCCAGCAGGACCACCAGACTGCGATAGCTGAATGGCAGGAATTCGCTGAAGAACTCCGCGCAGGCGCAGGTAAGGCCCACCGCCGTGACCAGACAGGCCAGGGTGATCAGCACCGCCAGGAAGTCGCTGCCGACGCTGCCGAAGGTATGCTGCACATAGGCATGCAGCACCTCGGCGCCATTGCTGGCATGGGGTACCAGCACCCCGCTGCCGGCGCCGAGCTGGAACAGACTCAGGTAGACCAGCACCAGCCCGACGCCGGCGATCAGACCGGCGATGATGGTGTAGCGCGTCAGCAGCTGCGGCGCGGTCACGCCCCGGGCGCGAATGGCGTTGACGATGACGATGCCGAACACCAGGGCGCCCAGGGTATCCATGGTCAGGTAGCCGTTGACGAAGCCCTGGGACAGCGCCCGCGAGGCGTAGTCCGGCGCCGCCGTGGCAGGACCGCCCGCCGGCCAGAACAGCGCCGCACCGCCCAGTACCGCCAGCGCCAGGATCTTCAGCGGACCGAGAAAGCGCCCCACGGTGTCGAGCAGGCGTCCCGGATAGAGCGAGACCACCAGCACCACCAGGAAGTAGGCCAGGCTGTAGAGGAACAGCGGGATGGGGCCATTGCCCAGCAGCGGCGCGACGCCGACCTCGAAGGACACCGTGGCGGTGCGCGGCGTGGCGAACAGCGGACCCACCGACAGGTAGCAGACGATGGCCAGGGTGCGGGCGGCGGTCTGGCCGAGCGGCTTGCTCAGGGCGTCCATGCCACCACCCACTCGCGCCAGGGCGATCAGCGTCAGCACCGGCAGGCCGACCGCGGTCAGCAGAAAGCCCAGGGCGGCGCTCCAGACGTGCTCGCCGGCCTGCAGGCCGACGATCGGGGGAAAGATGATGTTGCCCGCGCCGACGAACAACGCGAACGTCATGAATCCAAGGGCCAGGACATCCCGGCTTTGCAAAGCTTTCATGGAAGGCAGTACCAGCAATGAGGAAAACGAGGCAGCCCGCCCTCATGGGAGCAGGTCTTGGTGGGGCCACGGCGTGGCCGTTGGAGCGGAAGGTTGCCATCCTAACGAATTACCGGCGAAAAGGCAGCCGGCAGCTGATGAGGCGTCATGGTAGCGCCCATGAAAAAGGCCGCCCGAAGGCGGCCTTTTCTGCAGTCAGTCAGGCTCAGGCCTTCTTGACTTCCCAACCGGTCAGCTCGGCCAGGGCCTTGCCGATGTCGGCCAGGGAACGCACGGTCTTCACACCGGCGTCCTGCAGGGCGGCGAACTTCTCGTCCGCAGTGCCCTTGCCGCCGGAGATGATGGCGCCGGCGTGGCCCATGCGCTTGCCGGGCGGTGCGGTGACACCGGCGATGTAGGACACCACCGGCTTGGTCACGTTGGCCTTGATGTAGGCCGCGGCCTCTTCTTCAGCGCTGCCGCCGATCTCGCCGATCATCACGATGGCTTCGGTCTGCGGATCTTCCTGGAACAGCTTCAGGATATCGATGAAGTTCGAGCCCGGGATGGGGTCGCCGCCGATGCCCACGCAGGTGGACTGGCCGAAGCCGGCGTCGGTGGTCTGCTTCACGGCTTCATAGGTCAGGGTGCCGGAACGCGACACGATACCGACCTTGCCCGGCAGGTGAATGTGACCGGGCATGATGCCGATCTTGCACTCGCCGGGGGTGATGACGCCGGGGCAGTTCGGGCCGATCAGGCGTACGCCCAGCTCGTCGCACTTCACCTTGGCATCCAGCATGTCGAGGGTGGGGATACCCTCGGTGATGCAGACGATCAGCTTGATGCCGCCGAAGGCCGCTTCCAGTATGGAGTCCTTGCAGAAGGGAGCCGGAACGTAGATCACCGAAGCATCGGCGCCGGTGGCTTCCACGGCTTCCTTGACGGTGTTGAACACCGGCAGGCCGAGGTGGGTGGAGCCGCCCTTGCCGGGGGTCACGCCGCCGACCATCTGGGTGCCGTAGGCGATGGCCTGTTCGGAGTGGAAGGTACCCTGGCTACCGGTGAAGCCCTGGCAGATGACCTTGGTGTCTTTGTTGATCAGGACGCTCATTACTTACCCTCCGCGGCCTTGACGACCTGCTGGGCAGCGTCGGTCAGGCTGGTTGCCGCGATGATGTTCAGGCCGCTTTCGGCCAGGACCTTGGCACCGAGTTCGGCGTTGTTGCCTTCCAGGCGAACCACGACCGGCACCTTCACGCCGACTTCCTTCACGGCACCGATGATGCCTTCGGCGATCATGTCGCAGCGCACGATGCCGCCGAAGATGTTCACCAGAACGGCCTTCACGTTGCTGTCGGACAGGATGATCTTGAACGCTTCGGTCACGCGCTCTTTGGTCGCGCCGCCGCCAACGTCCAGGAAGTTGGCCGGCTTGCCGCCGTGCAGGTTGACGATGTCCATGGTACCCATGGCCAGACCGGCACCGTTGACCATGCAGCCGATGCTGCCTTCCAGGGCCACGTAGTTCAGTTCCCACTTCTGCGCATGGGCTTCACGGGCGTCGTCCTGCGACGGGTCGTGGAAGGCGCGCAGCTTGGGCTGACGGTAGATGGCGTTGCTGTCGATGTTGATCTTGGCATCCAGGCAGTGCAGGTTGCCGTCCTTCTTGATCACCAGCGGGTTCACTTCCAGCAGGGCCAGGTCGTAGTCCTGGAACAGCTTGGCCAGACCGACGAAGATCTGGGTGAACTGCTTGATCTGGTCACCTTTCAGGCCCAGCTGGAAGGCCAGGTCGCGACCCTGGTAGGGCTGAGCGCCCACCAGCGGATCGATGGTGGCCTTGAGAATCTTTTCCGGAGTGTCGTGAGCGACCTTCTCGATGTCCACGCCACCTTCGGTGGACGCCATGAACACGATGCGGCGGCTGGAACGATCGACCACGGCGCCCAGATAGAGCTCCTTGTCGATGTCGGTGCAGGATTCGACCAGGATCTTGCTGACCGGCTGACCGTTGGCGTCGGTCTGGTAGGTCACCAGACGCTGGCCCAGCCACTTGGCGGCGAATTCCTTGGCTTCTTCCTTGCTCTTGACCAGCTTCACGCCACCGGCCTTGCCACGGCCACCGGCATGTACCTGGGCCTTGACGACCCACTCGTCGCCGCCGATACGGCCGCAAGCCTCGTAGGCCTCCTGGGGGGTGTCGACAGCGTAGCCTTTGGAAACGGGCAGGCCGTATTCAGCGAACAGCTGCTTACCCTGATACTCGTGGAGATTCATGCTTGTCTACCGTCTTCGTTGGGTATTGCGCATTAGACGCTGTGCGTTATCCGTGCCGTCCTCCGGACGGTCTCGGGCACCGCGCCACCTGTGACCCCTGCCCTCGCAAGGGTCCGAGGCGCCTTCCTGCGGTGGAGCCTTCAGGGCTCCACGGCGGTCGGCGACCCCGTGGTTCCGTAAATCTCTTACCGCTTCTTGCGATTCACTGCGTGGATCGCATGACCGTTCACCGCCAGGGCCGCTTCGTGCAGCGCCTCGGACAGCGTCGGGTGCGAGAACACCATCATGCCCAGGTCTTCGGCGCTGGTGCCGAATTCCATGGCGATGGCGCCTTGCTGCACCAGCTCCGCCGCGCTCGGGCCGACCACATGGACGCCCAGGACGCGATCGGTCTTGGCATCGGCCACGACCTTGACGAAGCCGGCGGTGTCGTTGGCCGCCAGGGCACGACCGCTGACCGCGAAGGGGAAGGTGCCGACGTTGACTTCGACGCCTTCGGCCTTCAGGGCCTGCTCGGTCTTGCCGACCCACGCGATTTCCGGGTGGGTGTAGATCACCGAGGGGACCAGATCGTAGTTCATCTGGGCCTTGTGACCGGCGATGCGCTCGGCGACCATCACGCCCTCTTCCGAGGCCTTGTGGGCCAGCATCAGACCGCGAACGCAGTCACCGATGGCGAACACGCCCGGCACGCTGGTGGCGCAATGGTCGTCGACGTAGATGTAGCCACGCTCGTCGCTTTCCACGCCGCTGTCGGAGGCCAGCAGGTCGGTGGTGACCGGACGACGGCCCACGGCGACGATCAGACGATCGAAGGTGATCTGCTTTTCTTCACCGGCTTCGGTGTAGTGCACGGTGACTTCTTCGCCGTTGACCTGGGAACCGGTCACGCGCGCACCCATGCGGATGTTCAGACCCTGCTTGGAGAGGATCTTGTAGGCTTCCTTGGACACCTGCTCATCGGCGGCGACCAGGAACTTGTCCAGGGCTTCCAGCACGGTGACTTCGGCGCCCAGACGGGCCCAGACCGAACCCAGCTCCAGACCGATGACGCCGGCACCGATCACGCCCAGACGCTTGGGCACGCTCTGGAATTCCAAGGCGCCGGTGGAATCGACGATGACCTTCTGGTCCACCGGAGCCGGCGGGATGTCGATGGGACGCGAGCCGGACGCCAGGATGACGTTCTCGGCCTCGACCACCTGGACGTTGCCGTCCAGACCGGTGACTTCGACCTTCTTGCCGGACAGCAGCTTGCCGTTGCCTTCCAGCAGGGTCACGCCGTTCGCCTTGAACAGGGTGGCCACGCCGCCGGTGAGGTTCTTCACGATCTGGTCCTTGCGGCCGATCATGGTGGGCACGTCGATGGTGACGTTCGGCGCGTCGATGCCGTGGACCTTAAAGCCCTCGTGGGCCTCGTGGTACTTGTAGGAGCTGTCCAGCAGCGCCTTGGAGGGAATGCAACCCACGTTCAGGCAGGTGCCGCCCAGGGCGACCTTGCCTTCCTTGCCCTTGTAGCGCTCGACACAGGCCGTCTTCAGACCGAGCTGCGCGGCGCGGATGGCGGCCACGTAGCCACCAGGGCCGGCGCCGATCACCACTACGTCGAATTTGTCGCTCATACACTAATCCCCTTGGAGCAGCTTCAGGCAGGAAAACTTGAAGCGGTGCGTGGCCCCTGCCCCGCACCGCGAGAGCCGGATCAGATGTCCAGCAGCAGACGAGCCGGGTCTTCCAGCAGGTCCTTCATGGTGACCAGGAAGGTCACGGCTTCCTTGCCATCGATCAGGCGATGGTCGTAGGACAGCGCAAGATACATCATCGGCAGGATCACTACCTGGCCGTTCACCGCCATGGGGCGTTCCTGGATCTTGTGCATGCCCAGGATCGCGGTCTGCGGCGGGTTGACGATGGGAGTGGACAGCAGCGAACCGAAGACACCACCGTTGGAGATGGTGAAGGTGCCGCCCTGCATGTCTTCCATGGTCAGCTTGCCGGCCTTGGCCTTCTTGCCGAAGTCGGCGATGGTGCCTTCCACTTCCGCCAGGCTCATGAACTCGGCGTTGCGCAGCACCGGAACCACCAGGCCACGGTCGCTGGATACGGCCACGCCGATGTCCTGATAGCCGTGGTAGACGATGTCGTTGCCGTCGATGGAGGCGTTGACGCCCGGCTGACGCTTGAGCGCCTCGGTGGCGGCCTTGACGAAGAAGGACATGAAGCCCAGACGCACGCCGTTGTGCTTCTTCTCGAACATGTCCTTGTACTTGGAGCGCAGGTCCATGATCGGCTTCATGTTGACCTCGTTGAAGGTCGTCAGCATGGCCATGCTGGACTGGGCTTCGACCAGGCGCTCGGCGACCTTGGCCCGCAGGCGGGTCATGGGCACGCGCTTCTCGGTACGGTCGCCAGCGGCGGTCACCACCGGAGCGGCAGCGGCAGCGGGCTTGGCAGCCGGAGCGGCGGCGCCGGACTTCTTGGCCTCGACGGCAGCGACGGCGTCTTCCTTGGTGATGCGACCGCCCTTGCCGGTGCCGACCAGGGTAGCCGGGTCGATCCCGTTCTCTTCGGCGATCTTGCGCGCGGCGGGCGCCAGGATCGGATCCTCTTCACCACCGGCAGCCGCGGCGGCGGCCGGAGCGCTGGCAGCGGCCGGCTGGGCAGCCGGAGCGGCGGCGGCAGCGGCGCCCTCTTCCACGCGAGCGATGACTTCTTCGCTCAGCACGGTATCGCCTTCGTTCTTCAGGATTTCGGCCAGCACGCCATCGGCAGGTGCCACGACTTCCAGCACGACCTTGTCGGTCTCGATGTCGACCAGCAGTTCGTCACGCTTGACCGCTTCGCCGGGCTTCTTGTGCCAGGTGGCGACGGTGCCGTCAGCGACCGATTCCGGGAAGGTAGGGGCTTTGATCTCGATAGCCATTCTATGAATTTCCTTAGTGATCTCTAGTAGTCGCGTGGCGAATCAAACGGAGAAAGCATCTTGCAGCAGTTTTTCCTGCTGCTCGGCGTGCATGGAGGCATAGCCGCAGGCCGGCGCGGCGGACGCATCGCGACCGGCGTATTCCAGACCCAGGCCCTGCTTGTAACCGGACACGGCGCGGCGCATGTGATGCTGGCTGCAGTACCAGGCGCCCTGGTTCATCGGCTCTTCCTGGCACCAGACCACGCGCTCCAGGTTCGGATAGCCGGCCAGTACCTCGGCCAGGTCGTCCTCCGGGAACGGATAGAGCTGCTCCAGACGCACGATGGCGATGTCCTGGCGATTCTCGCTGCGGCGCTTTTCCAGCAGGTCGTAGTAGACCTTGCCGCTACACAGCACCAGGCGCTTCACCTGCTGGGCATCGAGCTGATCCAGTTCGTTGATCACGGTCTGGAAGGAGCCATGGGCCAGGTCTTCCAGAGTCGAAATGGCCAGCTTGTGGCGCAGCAGCGACTTGGGCGTGAGCACCACCAGCGGCTTGCGCAGCGGGCGGATCACCTGGCGACGCAGCAGGTGGTAGATCTGTGCCGGCGTGGTGGGTACGCAGACCTGGATGTTCTGCTCGGCGCACAGCTGCAGGTAACGCTCCAGACGAGCCGAGGAGTGCTCCGGACCCTGGCCTTCGTAGCCATGGGGCAGCAGCATGGTCAGGCCGCAGAGACGACCCCACTTGATCTCACCGCTGGTGATGAACTGGTCGATGACGACCTGGGCACCGTTGGCGAAGTCACCGAACTGGGCTTCCCAGACCACCAGCGCATTGGGCGTGGTGGTGGCATAGCCGTATTCGAAGCCCAGTACCGCTTCCTCGGAAAGGAAGGAATCGTAGATCTCGAACGACGGCTGATCCTCGGCCAGGTGCTGCAGGGGCACGTAGGGAACGGCGTCCTTCTGGTTGTGCAGCACCGCGTGACGGTGCGAGAAGGTGCCACGACCGACGTCCTGACCGGTGATGCGGATCGGATGGCCTTCGTGCAGCAGGGTGGCATAGGCCATGGTCTCGGCGAAGCCCCAGTTCAGCGGCAGGCCGCCGGCGGTCATCTTCTGCCGATCCTCGAGGATCTTGCCAACCTGACGCTGGACCACGACCCCTTCCGGAATCTGCAGCAGCTTGTTGGCCAGGTCCTGCAAGGTCTTGAGATCGAAGCCGGTGTCGTGACGCGCAGTCCAGGCATGGCCCAGGTAGGGCTTCCAGTCGACGAACAGGTCGCGATTGGGTTCCTTGACCAGGCTGGCCACCACGTGGCGACCCTCGTCGAGGGCGCCGCGATAGGCTTCGAACTGCGCCTGGACCTGCTCGGCGGTAACGACGCCGGCCTGGGTCAGGGCATCCGCATAGAGATCGCGGGTGGTGCGCTGCTTGGCGATCTGCTGGTACATCAGCGGCTGGGTGCCACTCGGCTCGTCGGCCTCGTTGTGGCCGCGACGGCGGTAGCAGACCAGGTCGATGACGATGTCACGCTTGAACTGCATGCGGTAGTCGACCGCCAGCTGGGTGACGAACAGCACCGCCTCGGGATCGTCGCCGTTCACGTGGAAGATCGGCGCCTGGATCATCTTGGCGACGTCGGTGGCGTACTCGGTGGAACGCGCATCTTCCTGGCGGTTGGTGGTGAAGCCCACCTGGTTGTTGATGACGATGTGCAAGGTACCGCCGGTCTTGTAGGCCCGGGTCTGCGACATCTGGAAGGTTTCCATGACCACGCCCTGGCCGGCGAAGGCGGCGTCGCCGTGGATGGCCACGGGTACGACCTTGTCGCCGGTGCGATCGCCGCGGCGATCCTGGCGGGCACGCACCGAACCTTCCACCACCGGAGAGACGATCTCCAGGTGCGAGGGGTTGAACGCCAGCGCCAGGTGGACTTCGCCGCCCTGGGTCATGACGTTGGAGGAAAAGCCCTGGTGGTACTTGACGTCACCGGAGCCCAGCTCGACCAGCTTCTTGCCTTCGAACTCGTCGAACAGATCGCGCGGGTTCTTGCCCAGGGTGTTGACCAGCACGTTCAGGCGGCCACGGTGGGCCATGCCGATCACCAGCTCCTTGACGCCATAGGAACCGGAACGCTGGATGATCTCGTCGATCAGCGGAATCAGGCTCTCGCCCCCTTCCAGACCAAAACGCTTGGTGCCCGGGTACTTGGTGCCCAGGTACTTTTCCAGACCCTCGGCGGCGGTCAGGCGCTCCAGCAGATGGGTGCGGACTTCCGGCGAATATTGCGGGCGGCCACGGACGCTTTCCAGGCGCTGCAGGAACCAGCGGCGCTCCTCGGAATCGACGATGTGCATGAACTCCGCACCAACCGTGCGGCAATATGTCTCTTGCAGCGCATCCCTGATTTCGCGGAGAGTTGCCTCCTCTTTGCCGATGAACAATTCACCGGTACGGAAGGTGGTATCCAGATCGGCGTCGGTCAACCCATAGTGGTTGAGCAGCAGATCGGCAGGTGGCTGACGCTTCCACAGACCCAGGGGGTCGAGCTGGGCAGCCTGATGGCCCTGCAGACGGAACGCCTGGATCAGACGCAGGACTTCGACCTGCTTCTTCTCGTGTTCGGAACTGACGGTACCGGCCGAGACCGGTTGAGCTCGCCGCTGGTTCTTGCCCAACAGCACGAAATGGTCGCGGATCGCGGAATGCGCGACGTCCGGCGAATTGCCAGTGACCGCAGGCAGCTTCTGGAAGTAGGTGCGCCACTCTTCCGGCACAGCGTTGGCATCGTGCAGAAACAGCTCATAGAGCTCTTCCACATAGGCAGCGTTACTGCCGGACAGGTGAGCGCTGTCCCACAGTTGCTGCATCTGACTTTCGTGCATCTAGTTCACCCCTTCGGCAGAGATAGCATCAGCCGATGACCCGTCTCGACGCGAGACCTGGCCTCACTACGGCTGCGCCAATGCCCGGATCGTGTTCCGGGTATCCCTGAATGGACATTGGTTGAATCAAGCTATCAAGGTCGCTAACGAACCCGCCCGGCACAACAGGCCGGGCGGGACGTGGATCAGGTACCGCTCTGCAGCAGCATCGCCCGCACATGGCCGATGGCCTTGGTCGGGTTCAGCCCCTTGGGACAGACCGCCACGCAGTTCATGATCGACCGGCAGCGGAACACGCTGAACGGATCGTCCATGGCGGCGAGGCGCTCCTGGGTCTTGGTGTCACGGCTGTCGGCCAGGAAGCGATAGGCCTGCAGCAGCGCAGCGGGGCCGAGGAACTTGTCGGGGTTCCACCAGAAGGACGGGCAGGACGTCGAGCAGCAGGCGCAGAGAATGCACTCGTACAGACCGTCGATCTTCTCGCGGTCTTCCGGGCTCTGCAGGCGCTCGATGGCCGGGGCCGGGGTCTCGTTCTGCAGGAACGGCTTCACCTTCTCGTACTGCTTGTAGAAGATGCTCATGTCGACGACCAGGTCACGGATGACCGGCAGGCCGGGCAGCGGACGCACGACCAGCTTGTCGTTCTTGACCACGGCCGACAGCGGCGTGATGCACGCCAGGCCGTTCTTGCCGTTGATGTTCATGCCGTCGGAACCGCACACGCCTTCGCGGCAGGAACGACGGTAGGAGAAGCCTTCATCCTGCTCTTTGATCAGAGCCAGGACGTCCAGCACCATGAGGTCCTTCCCACCGGTATCGACCTGGAACTCCTGCATGGACGGCAGGCCGTCCTGATCCGGGTTGTAACGATAAACGCTGACTTTCAACATGGTGGTCACCTTTAGTAAGTCCGAACCTTGGGTTCGAACATCGGTACGGTCTTGGGCGCGAAGTTGACTCCACGCTTACTGACCCGCTTTTCACCGGGGAAATAGAGGGTGTGGCACAGCCAGTTCTCGTCGTCACGCTCTTCGAAGTCTTCACGGGCGTGAGCACCACGAGACTCTTTGCGGTTTTCGGCGGCGATGGCGGTCGCTTCGGCCACTTCCAGCAGGTTCTGCAACTCGAGCGCTTCGATACGGGCGGTGTTGAAGCCCTGGCTCTTGTCGTTGATCTTGACCTTGGCGATGCGCTCGCGCAGATCGGCGAGCTCGGCGATGCCCTTCTGCATGTACTCGCCGGTGCGGAACACCCCGAAGTAGTTCTGCATGCAGGTCTGCAGTTGCTTGCGCAGGCTGGCGACGTCGTCACCGGTAGTGCGCTCGTTGACGCCGGACAGGCGCTGCAGCGAGGCTTCCAGGTCGCTTTCCGAAGCACCGCGGTGCTCGATGCCTTCCTTGAGCGCCTTCTCCAGGTGCAGACCGGCCGCACGACCGAAGACCACCAGGTCCAGCAGCGAGTTGCCACCCAGACGGTTGGCACCGTGCACGGACACGCAGGCCACTTCGCCCACGGCGAACAGGCCTTCGATGATCTTGTCGTTGCCGTTGGCGTCCTGAGTAATGGCCTGGCCATGAATGTTGGTGGCGATGCCGCCCATCATATAGTGGCAGGTGGGGATCACGGGCACCGGTGCGACGACCGGATCGACGTGGGCGAAGGTCTTGGACAGTTCGCAGATGCCGGGCAGACGGCTGTGCAGCACGTCTTCACCCAGGTGGTCCAGCTTCAGCAGCACGTGGTCGCCGTCCGGACCGCAACCGTTGCCGGCCAGCACTTCCTTGACCATGGAACGGGCGACCACGTCGCGGCCGGCCAGGTCCTTGGCGTTGGGCGCATAGCGCTCCATGAAGCGTTCGCCGTGCTTGTTGATCAGGTAGCCACCCTCACCGCGGCAACCCTCGGTGACCAGTACCCCGGCGCCGGCGATGCCGGTTGGGTGGAACTGCCACATCTCGATGTCCTGCACCGGCACGCCGGCGCGCAGCGCCATGCCGACACCGTCACCGGTATTGATCAGGGCGTTGGTGGTAGAGGCATAGATACGACCTGCACCGCCGGTGGCCAGCACGGTAGCCTTGGACTTGACGTAGACGGTCTCGCCGGTCTCGATGCAGATGGCGATGACGCCAACCACGACGCCGTCCTGGTTCTTCACCAGATCCACGGCGTACCACTCGTTGAGGAATACCGTGTTGTTCTTCAGGTTGCCCTGATAGAGGGTGTGCAGCAGGGCGTGACCGGTACGGTCGGCCGCGGCGCAGGTACGCGCGGCCTGGCCGCCCTTGCCGTAGTCCTTGGACTGACCGCCGAAGGGACGCTGATAGATGCGGCCCTGCTCGGTGCGGGAGAACGGCAGACCCATGTGCTCGAGTTCGAAGACCGCTTCCGGGCCTACGGAGCACATGTATTCGATGGCGTCCTGGTCACCGATGTAGTCCGACCCCTTGACGGTGTCGTACATGTGCCAGCGCCAGTCGTCGTTCGGGTCGGCCGAGGCGATGGCGCAGGTGATGCCGCCCTGGGCGGACACGGTGTGGGAACGGGTCGGGAAGACCTTGGTGATCACCGCGGTCTTGTGACCGGACTGGGCCAGTTGCAGCGCAGCGCGCATACCGGCGCCGCCGCCACCTACGATGATGGCATCAAACGAAATATGACGAATTGTGGACATAGATCAAACACCCCAGAAGATCTGCACGCCCCAGACGAAGAACGCGAACATCGCGAACCCGCATACCGCCTGGAAGAGGAAACGCACGGCGGTAGCACCCTTGCCGATCGCCATGGTGGTCAGGTAGTCAGTGGAGATGGTCCACATACCAACCCAGGCATGAACGCAGATGGACACCAGCGCCAGCAGGCTGAAGATGCGCATCAGGGTGTGGGAGAACAGGCCGTGCCATTGCTCGAAGGTGAGCCCTGGGTGAAGGATCAGGTAGCCGATGATAAAGAGGAAGTAGACCGCGAGGACGACTGCCGAAACCCGTTGAGCCATCCAGTCATAGAGACCGGAACGCGAAAGATTGGTGACGTTGGTTACCATACCCAAACCCCTGCCAGAATGATCAGAACTGCGGAAATGACCAGCACGAGCTGCGCACCCAGCTTGCCGCCCTGCAGGGTTTCGCCGGCGCCACCATCCATGATCAGGTGCCGAATGCCGGCGACCAGGTGGTAGAGCAATGCAGACAGCAGACCCCAGATCACGAGCTTGACCAGCGGATAGGCCAGAAAAGCTTTCACTTGGCCGAAGCCTTCCGGGCTACCCAGCGACAGGTGCAGGCCATAGAGCATGACTGCGATGCCGAGGAACAGGATGACGCCGGAGATACGGTGAAGAATCGAGGTATAAGCTGTGATAGGTAGTTTGATGGTCCTGAGATCTAGGTTTACAGGTCGTTTGCTATTCACGGCTTCTTTCACACTGAGGGCCCAATTGCGGTCGGGCTAGTTATAGGAGATTCCACATCTGCTACACGCTTCCTGTCGGAGGCGTCTCGACCGCTCGGCATCAGCTCGCCGACCCGGTACGGTCGGGCGAGAATTATAGACAGTTAGCCTACTCATGACAAACGCGGATGCCCGATTCCGACGTCGCCAGCTGATATTCAGAAGCCTGCGTGTTAATGTCTTTTCGCCGCACAATCCGCCCAGAAAGAGCCTTTAGGGTGATATTTTCGTAAATTGACTTTCAAATTTATCCCTCTATAGTGGGCGAGGCCCTGAGTGGAGGGTTTATTGATGATTTCAAAGCAAAATAAGGAGGCCTAATGGCTGACAAGAAAGCGCAGTTGATCATCTCGGGAGCGGATCCGGTTGACCTGCCCGTTATGTCCGGCACCCTTGGCCCGGACGTGATCGATGTTCGCAACCTCACCTCCACTGGTGTGTTCACCTTCGACCCGGGCTTCATGTCCACCGCCTCGTGCGAGTCCAAGATCACCTATATCGATGGTGACAAGGGCATCCTGCTGCACCGCGGCTACCCGATCGAGCAATTGGCGGAGAAATCCGACTACCTCGAGACCTGTTACCTGCTGCTCAAGGGTGAATTGCCGAACGCGCAAGAGAAGGCGCAGTTCGTGGACACCATCAAGAACCACACCATGGTTCATGAGCAATTGAAGAACTTCTTCAACGGCTTCCGTCGCGATGCACACCCCATGGCCATCATGTGCGGCGTGGTCGGCGCCCTGTCGGCCTTCTACCACGACTCCCTGGACATCACCGATCCGCAGCACCGCGAGATTTCGGCGATGCGCCTGATCGCCAAGATGCCGACCCTGGCAGCCATGGTGCACAAGTACTCCATGGGTCAGCCGATGATGTATCCCCGCAACAACCTGGGATACTCGGAAAACTTCCTGCACATGATGTTCAACACCCCGTGCGAGGAGAAACCCATCAGCCCGGTGCTGGCCCGCGCCATGGATCGCATCTTCATCCTGCATGCCGACCATGAGCAGAACGCCTCCACCTCCACCGTCCGCCTGGCCGGCTCTTCCGGTGCCAACCCCTTCGCCTGTATCGCCGCCGGCATCGCCGCCCTCTGGGGTCCGGCGCACGGGGGTGCCAACGAAGCCGTACTGAAGATGCTGGACGAGATCGGCGATGTCGCCAACATCGACAAGTTCGTGGCCAAGGCCAAGGACAAGAACGATCCGTTCAAGCTGATGGGCTTCGGCCATCGCGTCTACAAGAACTTCGATCCGCGCGCCACGGTGATGAAGCAGACCTGCGACGAAGTCCTGGCCGAGCTGGGCATCAACGATCCGCAGCTGGAACTGGCCATGCGCCTGGAAGAACTGGCCCGCAAGGACCCCTACTTCGTCGAGCGCAACCTTTATCCGAACGTGGACTTCTATTCCGGCATCATCCTCAAGGCGATCGGCATTCCAACCAGCATGTTCACCGTGATCTTCGCCATGGCGCGGACCGTCGGCTGGATCTCGCACTGGCAGGAAATGCTGTCCGGTCCCTACAAGATCGGCCGGCCGCGTCAGCTGTACACCGGCGTCGCCCAGCGCGACATCCCGGACGATCGCGGCTGATCGATCCGCCAGGAAGAACCCCGCCTCGGCGGGGTTTTTTTATGCCTGCAGCACCCGGCTGGAGTCGGGCACAAGAAATGCCAAGCATGAAAAAGCCCGCACTAGGCGGGCTTTTTTGGAGTCTGGATCAGGCGGATTACTTGGCCTGAGCTTCGACTTCGGCTTCTACGCGACGGTTGACGGCGCGACCGGCTTCGGTGGCGTTGTCAGCAACCGGGCGGGACTCACCGTAACCAACAGCGTTCACGCGGCTGCCCTGCACGCCGTACTGGTTGACCAGGACGTTACGCACGGCATTGGCACGACGCTCGGACAGCTTCTGGTTGTAGGCGTCGGTGCCGACGGAGTCGGTGTGGCCTTCAACGGTGGTCGAGGTCTGCGGGTACTGCTGCATGAAGTCAGCCAGGTTCTTGATGTCGGCGTAGCTGTTGGGCTTGACCACGGCCTTGTCGAAATCGAACTTCACGTCCAGCTCGACGCGAACGGTTTCGGCGGCAGCCGGGCAGCCGGTAGCGTCAACGGTGACGTTGGCCGGGGTGTTCGGGCACTTGTCGACGTTGTCGCAAACGCCGTCGTTGTCGGAATCGGTGCAGACGTCAGCAACGGGGGCCGGAGCCGGAGCCGGAGCGACTTCTTTCTTGGTGGAACCACCGAAGTTCAGACCAACACCTACAGCAGCGCTCCACTCGGTGTCGCCGTAGTCGATGTTGTAGTTGGCTTGTACGCCGGTACGGGCATACAGGTTCTCGGTGAAGTAGTACTTCAGGCCGGCACCCAGGTTGGCGTAGGTGGAGTGATCACGACCACCTTCGTTGATGTCGCGGTTGCTGATGGACTGGTGAGCGAAGCCACCGGATACGTACGGACGCAGGCCGACGCCGGGCTGACCGAAGTGGTAGTAGGCGTCCAGAGCGGCCAGGCTGCCCTTGATGTTCTTGTGGCCCAGGTCGTGGTCGCCACGGGCGTTGTGGTACTCGCCGTAGGACAACGCCAGCTCAACGTCGTCGGTCAGGAAGTAGCCAACGGAACCGCCGTACAGGTCAGCGTTGGTCATGTTGCGCTGGCTGTCGGTGAACAGACGGCTGCCGAACAGCTCGGTCTCGACGGCGCCTTGACCTTGTGCCAGGGCGCTCAGCGAGGCGCTTGCCAGCAGGGAGCCGATCACGACGCCCAAGGTGCTCTTCAGTTTCATCCTTTGTATCCCCATTTTAGTGGTACTAATTCCGGCAATCTCCGGAGGCTTCGACAACAAGTTTTCGTGAAGTTCAAAAACTTACGGCTGACACATCCGGTCAGCCCTCAACTTCAGCTGCGAACTTGTCACGCAGTTTGTCGAGTGCCCGCTTGTACCGCATCTTGGTGGCGCTGAGGCCCATGTGCATGATGTCGGCGATCTCCTGGAACTCCAGCTCTGCGACGAAGCGCAGCACCAGGATCTCCCGATCGACCTGACCCACATGGACCAGCCAGCGATCCATCCCTCCCTTTTCTTCCAGCTTCGGCGCCCTTTCCTCGGAGGCTTCCTCCATCGGATCCAGACTTAATGCCTCCACCAGCCGCCGCTTGCGGCGTTCCTTGCGGTACTGAGTGATGCACTCGTTGTAGGTGATGCTGTACAGCCAGGTCTTGAATTTCGATTTCCCCTCGAAATTCTTCAAACCGTAAAGCACCTTCAGCATGATCTCCTGGCAGACATCGTCTGCGTCCCGGTCGTTCCCCAGGTAGCGGGCACAGACGTTGAACAGGGTGCGCTGGTAACGGCGCATCAGTTCTTCGTAGGCTCGCGTCACGTGGAAGAGTTCACCATGCGCGCGCTGGACCAGCTCTTCGTCACTGAGCGTGGTCGGGTCGTAGGCATGAGGGGCGGGCTTGTTCAAGACGGAGTTGGCTACCAAAAAGTGGCGGGCATGATAGCCATCTCCGCGTCGCCTGTCAGCGGCTGCGCACCTGGGCCTCCAGCAATAGACGGTTCGGAACCGAAACGATATCGCCTTCCTCGGTCATGATGAGGGTCTTGGCGGTCCCGATTTCCTCGATCTCGCCTTCGACGTCCGCCAGGGTCACCCACTGGCCGACTTCATAGAGTTCGCGCACATAGATGCCGGCCAGGATCTGCGACACCAGCCCACGGCTGCCGAGCCCCAGGGCCAGGGCCGCCGCCAGGGCGAAGGCGGTGAGCACGATGGCGATGACCAGGTTCAGCAGTTCGGTCTTGATCTCCAGCTGACCGACCGCGACCGAGATCGAAATGATGATGACCAGTCCCTGGGCCAGGCGCCCCAGGCCGGCCGCGTAATCCAGGCCGACGCCTTCGGCGGCGCCATGCACCAGACCGCTGACCAGTTGCGCCAGCAGCACGCCAACGATGAGCACCAGGGCGGCGCCAAAGATCTTGGGCACATAGAGCGCCATGACGTCCAGGGTCGAGGACACGCGCTGCAGACCCAGGGACTCGGCGGCCGAGACCAGGAACACCAGCAGGACGAACCAGTAGACGATCCGGCCGATCAGGGTGGTGACCGGCATGCGGATGCCGATCTTGGCCAGTTGCTTAGTCACCCCGGCTCCGGCGAGGACGCGATCCAGGCCGAGCTTGGCGAGTACCTTCGACAGCACGGTGTCGAGAATCTTGGCGACGGCGAAGCCGGCGAGGATCACCACAAGGGCGCCGAAGACGTTGGGAATGAAGCCGGCCACCTTGCTCCACAGGGTGGTCATGGCGGACAGCAGACTCTGGGTCCAGATATCGAATTCCATCTACTTCAGGATCTCCGGGAGAGATTCGCGACGCGCGGTACGGCGCGTGCGCGGCTTCAGGTGAGGGGCACCGTTGCCCAGTGCCAGCAGCAGCGCCGAGGCCCAGTGCCGCCCGATCAGATCGAACAGTGCACCTGCGCCAACCTGACGGTTGGCGGTCTTGAGCACGCGATGCAAGCGGGCCTGGTCGTCGCCCTCCTCGTCCTGAGCATTGGCCGGGGTATTGAGGAGCGCCTTGAGGGACGCTTCGAAGGGATCGTGCATAAGCACCTCGCTGGTCGTTTCCTCTTGACGCAGCGAGGTGGGGACGGGTCACAGCCAGCGCAGTCGACGGAACAGCCAGACCTGGAAGACCGCCACCGCGCCGATCACCAAGCAGGCGGCCACGAAGCCGAAGGCGGATGACGAACCCGGCATGCCGCCCATGTTCATCCCGAGCAGACCGGTGATGAAGCTGATGGGCAGGAAGAAGCCGGTGATGATGGCCAACAGATAGAGGGTGCGATTGGTCTTGTCGGTGGTCGCCCGCTGCTCGGCGTCCTGCAGCAGCGCGACCCACTCGCGCATCACCTCGAGTTCTTCCAGGTTGCGCACCAGGCTGTTGTGCAATTCGCTCCAGTAGCCCTGGCTGGCCGCCTCGACGAACCAGGCGGGCTTGCCGCGGGCGAGATCGCCATAGATGTCACGCTGCGGAGCCAGGTACCGGCGCAGCCCGGTCGCGCGGCGCCGGAGGGTCAGCACCTGGGCGTGATCGGGCAGGCCGCCCTCGTCCTGGTCGACCTGTTCCTCGAGGCCGTCGAGCTGATCGGAGAGACCACGTACCAGGTCGTCGACCCGACTGGTCATGTAGCTGGCGAGGTAGAGCACCAGGTCTTCGGCACTCTGGGCACCGATGCCCGCCTCCAGGTCTTCCTGGACCTCGGCAGCGGCCTTCATGGGTCGCATGCGCAGGGAGATCACCCGGCGTTTGTCGACGAAGACCCGCAGCGACACCATGTCCTCGGGCACGGCGCCGGGATTCAGATTCACCCCGCGCAGGAACAGCAGCAGGCTGTCGTCGGGCTGATTGACCAGGCGCGGGCGGGTCGCCTCTTCCAGCAGCAGGTCACAGGCGAATTCGCTCAGGCCGCTGGATTGGCGGAGCCAGGCCTGAGCTTCGGGGACGCTACGGTCCCAGTGCAGCCAGAGCACCTCGCTCGGGCTCGGCTCCACCTCCGCCAGCTCGCGACGACTCAGGCGTCGTCCGCCACCGCGACCATCGAGGAGATAGCCATAGATGAGGCCTTGTTCCACATCGCTGTCGTACTGCTGCATCTGGGGTCTCTTGCAGGGATCGCGACCACGGTGGCCAGGCGATCCGGCGAAGGTGGCCCGAGACAGGGCGCAGGCGCTACCTTCGTGGGGAATGAGAGGGATTAATCCTGGAAAGGATCACCCCGCCGCTGGCCGGCGGGGCGATCCCTGGCCTCAGGCGTTGCCTTCGGCCAGGAAGAACCAGGTGTCGAGCACGGAGTCGGGGTTGAGCGAGACGCTCTCGATGCCCTGTTCCATCAGCCACTTGGCCAGATCCGGATGATCCGAAGGACCCTGGCCGCAGATGCCGATGTACTTGCCGGCCCGGTTGCAGGCGGCGATGGCATTGGCCAGCAGCTTCTTGACCGCCGGATTACGCTCGTCGAACAGGTGGGCGATGATGCCGGAGTCGCGATCCAGGCCCAGGGTGAGCTGGGTCAGGTCGTTGGAGCCGATGGAGAAGCCGTCGAAGTGCTCGAGGAATTCGTCCGCCAGCAGGGCGTTGGAGGGCAGTTCGCACATCATGATCACGCGCAGGTCGTTCTCGCCGCGCTTGAGACCGTTCTCGCCAAGCAGCTCGACCACCCGCGCCGCCTCGTCCAGGGTGCGCACGAAGGGCACCATGAGCTCGACGTTGGTCAGGCCCATCTCCTCGCGCACCTTTTTCATGGCGCGGCATTCCAGCTCGAAGCAGTCGCGGAAGTTCTCGCTGATGTAGCGGGAAGCGCCGCGGAAGCCCAGCATGGGGTTCTCTTCCTCGGGTTCGTAAAGCTTGCCGCCGATGAGGTTGGCGTATTCGTTGGACTTGAAGTCCGACAGGCGCACGATGACCTTTTTCGGCCAGAAGGCGGCGGCCAGGGTGGAGACCCCCTCCACCAGCTTCTCGACATAGAAGCCGACCGGATCCGAGTAGCCGGCGATGCGCTTGTCGACGCTCTCCTTAACCTCGAAGGGCAGGCTGTCGTAGTTGAGCAGCGCCTTGGGGTGCACGCCGATCATGCGGTTGATGATGAATTCCAGGCGCGCCAGACCCACGCCGGCGTTGGGCAGCTGGGCGAAGTCGAAGGCACGATCGGGGTTGCCGACGTTCATCATGATCTTGAATGGCAGCTCGGGCATGGCATCCACCGAGCTCTGGCGGATGTCGAAGTCCAGCTCGCCTTCGTAGATCAGGCCGGTGTCGCCCTCGGCGCAGGAGACGGTGACGGTCTGGCCATCCTTGAGCAGGCTGGTGGCGTTGCCGCAGCCGACCACCGCCGGAATGCCCAGCTCGCGGGCGATGATGGCGGCGTGGCAGGTACGACCGCCGCGGTTGGTGACGATGGCGCTGGCGCGCTTCATCACCGGCTCCCAGTCGGGATCGGTCATGTCGGAGACCAGGACGTCACCGGGCTGGACGCGATCCATCTCGCTGACGTCGCGGATGATCTTGACCTTGCCGGCGCCGATGCGCTGGCCGATGGCGCGGCCTTCCACCAGCACCTGGCCCTTGTCCTTGAGCAGGTAGCGCTCCATGACGGTGGCGCTAGCGCGGCTCTTCACGGTCTCGGGACGGGCCTGGACGATGTAGAGCTTGCCGTCGTCACCGTCCTTGGCCCACTCGATGTCCATCGGGCGACCATAGTGGCGCTCGATGATCAGCGCCTGCTTGGCCAGTTCGGTGACCTCGGCGTCGGTGATGGAGAAACGCGCGCGATCCGCCGGTTCGACATCGACGGTACGCACGGAGCGACCGGCCTTGGCCTCTTCGCCATAGACCATCTTGATCGCCTTGCTGCCCAGGTTGCGTCTAAGGATTGCCGGACGACCGGCTTCCAGGGTGGGCTTGTGGACATAGAATTCGTCCGGGTTGACCGCGCCCTGCACCACGGTCTCGCCGAGACCATAGGCGGCGGTGACGAAGACCGCGTCGCGGAAGCCCGATTCGGTGTCCAGGGTAAAGAGCACGCCGGCGGCGCCGGTCTCGGAACGCACCATGCGCTGCACGCCGGCGGACAGGGCGACCAGCTTGTGATCGAAGCCCTGGTGGACGCGGTAGGCGATGGCGCGGTCATTGAAGAGGGAGGCGAAGACTTCCTTGGCCGCGCGAATGACGTTGTCGACGCCGCGGATGTTGAGGAAGGTTTCCTGCTGGCCGGCAAAGGAGGCATCCGGCAGGTCTTCGGCGGTCGCCGAGGAGCGCACGGCCACGGCGAGATTGGGGTTGCCCGCCGAGATATCGGCGAAGGCCCGGCGGATCTCGGCGTCCAGGCGCTCGGGGAAAGGCGCGTCCATGACCCACTGGCGGATCTGGGCGCCGGTCTTGGCCAGGGCGACGACGTCGTCGACATCCAGCGCGTCGAGGGCCGCGTGAATGCGATCGTTCAGGCCGCTCTGCTCGAGGAAGTCGCGATAGGCCTGGGCCGTAGTGGCGAACCCGCCGGGTACGGAGACGCCCGCGCCGGCCAGGTTGGCGATCATCTCGCCGAGGGATGCGTTCTTGCCGCCCACGCGCTCGACGTCGTGCACGCCAAGCTGTTCCAGTGAAATTACATACTCGTCCAAGGTCTTCTCTCCATCTTGTGTCTTTGTGGGAAAGCAGTACGCCTCGGCGCTCGCCCCATGGACAGTGGACGGCGGTAGGTTACAGTGCAGCGATCCCTGCCCCGTACGCCACCAGGACGTCCCTCCATGCAACGAACCGCCTTTTTCATTTCCGACGGTACCGGCATCACGGCCGAAACCCTCGGTCAGAGCCTCCTGGCCCAGTTCGGGGACATCACCTTCAGAAAGGTCACCCGCCCCTACGTGGATACGCTGGACAAGGCCAGGGCGATGGTACAGCAGATCAATGCCGCCGCCGTCCAGGACGGTGCGCGACCCATCATCTTCGATACCATCGTCAACCGTGACATCCGGGCCATTCTGGACCAGTCGAACGGGTTCATGATCGACATCTTCTCCACGTTTTTATCCCCGCTCGAAAGGGAACTTTCCGCCGAATCTTCGTATTCGGTAGGGAAGTCACATTCGATCATGCACAATAGTCACTACATGGAGCGGATCGAGGCCGTCAATTTCGCACTCGAAAACGACGACGGCGCCCGCACGACCCACTATGCGCAGGCCGATCTGATCCTGGTCGGGGTCTCGCGCTGCGGCAAGACGCCCACCTGCCTCTATATGGCGCTGCAATACGGCATCCGCGCGGCGAACTATCCGCTGACCGAAGAGGACATGGAGCGCCTGCAGCTGCCCGCCTCGCTGAAGACCTACAAGGACAAGCTGTTCGGCCTGACCATCGATGCCGAGCGCCTGGCGGCGATCCGCCACGAGCGTCGGCCCAACAGTCGCTATGCGAGCTTTGCCCAGTGCGAATTCGAACTGCGCGAGGTGGAGAGTCTGTTCCGTCGCGAGAACATCTCCTTCATCAACACCACGCATTTTTCCGTGGAGGAAATCTCGGCGAAGATTCTGGTGGAGAAAGGCGTGGAAAGACGGTTTAAATAGTCGACCACCCCTCCTCTTCGGCGCCCGTGCGGCGCACCAGGCGACCGCCATGAACCTCGTCGATGCCCTGCTGTTCTTTCCGGTCGCCCTGCTCATCGCCCTGACCCCCGGCCCCAACAACTTCTGCTCGCTCGGCAACGGCATCCGCCATGGCGCGGTGACGGCGGGACTGGCGGCCCTGGGTCGCGACGTAGCCTTCGTGATCTTTCTGGTGATTTCGGCGGTGGGCCTGGGCGCCATGCTGCTGGCTTCGGAGACGGCCTTCACCGTCATCAAGTGGGTCGGCGCGCTCTACCTGCTCTACCTGGGCGTGAAGAGCTGGCGCAGCCGAGCCTTCGACGGCCTGGACCTGGCCGAGACCGGCGCGGCACAACCGCGGGCGCTGCACCGGCTGATGCTGCAGGAATTCCTCATCGGCATCAGCAATCCCAAGGCGATCCTGCTGTTCGCCGCGGTCTTTCCGCAGTTCATCGATCCCACTCAGCCAACGACTCAGCAGTTCGTCTACCTGGGTGGCACCCATCTGTTCGCGGAGCTGGTCGCGGCCGTGATCTATGGCCTGTTCGGCCGCCAGATCCGCCGCTTCATCCGCGGACCCCGTGGGGTGCGCCGCCTCAATCAGGCCACCGGGGCCTTCTTTGCCGGCGCAGGCGGGCTGTTGCTGACCGCCCACCGCTGATTCAGGACGACACCAGACCGGACTGGGCGGCGCCCAGCTTGGCCAGGGCCGCTTCGATCGCCGACCAGGGCTGTTCCCTGGGCGCTAGCGACGTGTCCACCCCGGCCTGGCGAGCGGTTCGCACCAGGGTGTTGAATTCGGCCGTCAGTGCCGCAGTCTGGGCCGTGTCGACAGCTCCGGAAAAGGCCGCGGGCGACAGCCAGAGGCGTTCCTGCAAGCGCTCGCCGACCTGACGGGCGAATTGCAGCCGCCGCTGCTGGCCGATCTGCCCGGCTTCGGTGTCTTCCACCAGACCCAGCGACAGCGTCTTGTAGGCCGGCAGCCGATCGAGCAGCCCCTGCTGGGCCTGGACCGACCGCGGCCAGTCGACATGCAGCCCCTCCACCGGCAGACCGGCAGCCAGCCCCAGGTTGTCGAGCAACTCGCCCTGACGCACGCCCAACAGCTTCTTCAGCGGTTCGCGTTGCAGCAGGTTGTAGGCCCTCTCGAAGGCGGTGCGCCAGGCCAGCGGCAGTTCCAGCGTCAGCAGCGGCTCATCGAGCTGGACCCATTCCACGCCCTGGGCGGCCAACCGCGCGAATATCTCGCCATAGACCGGTAGCAGCGCTTCCAGCAATTCGAGGCGGTCGAAGGCCGGATCGAGCGAGCGACCGAGCCATAGATAGCTCAGGGGTCCGAGGATCACCGGCTTGGCCACCAGACCGAGCGCCTGGGCCTCGGCGACCTCGTCGAACAGCTGCTCCCAGCCGATGGCAAAGGACTGGTCCGCGGTGAATACCGGGACCTGACAGGGACCGGCGAATAGATGATCGTCTTCCGCCTCGGTGCGAGCGGCGGCGCCGACCAGATACGAATGCGCCAGAACCCGATCGCCCCAGCCGAAGTCGCCTACCGCGAGCCACTCACAACCCGCGGCCTGCTGGGCGCGCCAAGCCTGCTGACGCTGCTGGCGCCCCTGGGCGATCAGGGCGGTCCGGTCGCAATCGTCGAGAGACGCCAGCGTCGCCAGGGACGCGTCACCCTGTTGCGCGCGCCGCGCGGAACCCTGGGAATGAATCTTGACCATTGCACACCTCCACCTGACAGGATGGAGATTGTCGTCGCGCATGAACCATGAAACAAACTCAGGTTTCTTGTGATGAACTCAAGTTTCTCTCATACACCGCGATCAGGGTTTGAAGCGCGCCATGCTGTAGGCGTCGACGAACACCCCATCGCGCAGGGCATAGCGACGCAGCAGCCCTTCCTCTTCGAAACCCAGCTTGCGATAGAGCGTCATGGCTGGCTCGTTGTCGCTGAAGACGGTCAACTCGACCCGCTGCAGATTCATCCAGTTGTCGGCGAGGTCGAGCAGGGCCGTCAGCAGCTGAGTGCCTATGCCCTGCCCCTGGCAATCCCGGGCCACGCCCATGCCAAGGGCGCCACAGTGCTGGCGGCGAATGCGCTGCTGCTGTTCGAGACTGGCGCTGCCCACCACCCGCCCCTGCTGCAGGGCGACCAGTCCTATCCGCCCTTCGCGTTCGCCGCTCAGACGCTGCCGCCATTGTTCGGCGCTCTGATAGGGTAGCTGCAGCACCTGCCGCGCCACGGCCGGATCGCCATAGAGGGCAGCGAGGCCCTCGGCATGGCGGTCGGCATAGCGTTCCAGGTGGACGGTGGAACTGGACATGGGCGGCACTCCTTGGCGGAAGTCCGCAGCTTCGCCCAGCTCCGGGGGTCCGGACAAGGGCGAAGCGCAGGCGTCACGCGCCGGTTACAGCGTCCACTTCAGGCTGAGCATGACATTGCGGGGATCGCCATAGGTGCCGAAACCCGTGCCGCTGGGAATGCCCTGCCAGTACTTCTCGTCGAAGATGTTGTTGAAGTTGACGCGGCCATCCCAGTGGTCGTTGAAGCGGTAGCCCGCCATCAGGCCGACCACAGAATAGCTGTTCTGCTTGGCCTCGCCGTTACCCACCCGCTTGAAGGTCTCGCTCTGTGCCAGCACATCGGCACCGATGCGCCACTTGCTCAGATCCCCGGTCAGTTGATAGCTGGTGGCAGCCTTAAACAGATGCTTGGGCTGCTCCGGAGCGAAGCGGCGGTCTTCGTAGATCAGATCCTTGGTGTACTCGCTCAGCACCAGGGTATAGGCCGCCGACGCCTGCCAGTTGGGCGCCAATTGCCCGGAGATCTCCGCATCGATGCCGCGGCTGCGCACTTCGCCGGCAGTGTCGTAGCAGGTACGGCTCTGCCGGGTGCACTCGATCGGCTGAGGGGACAGCTCATAGGCGCGGCCCTCCTGAATGGTCTCGAAGAGCGCTACGGAGGCATTCAGGGCACCGTCGAAGTAGGCGCCCTTCAGGCCAATCTCGTAGCTCTTGCCCGTCATGGGCGCGAGCACGGAGTTACCGGTGTTCTGCTGGCTCTGCGGTTTGAAGATATCGGTGTAGCTGGCGTAGACCGAATAGGTGTCGTTCAGATCGTAGATGATGCCGGCATAGGGCGTGAATTCACGCGTCGCCTTGTAATCATCATCGCTGTAGAGATTGTCGAAGTCATACCAGCTGACCCGGCCGCCGACGATGACGTGCAGCGGGTCTATGGGGTTGAAGCGTGCCGCCGCATAGATCGCCTCTTCGGTCGTGGTGTTCTTGCTGGCATAGGGCGTCAGGCTGTCCTTGGCCGGCTTGGGAATGCTGCTGGGGCGGAAGTTGTAGATATCGATCGGTGTAGCACCCGAGTAGCCGCCACGCTGATAGAACTTTTCCTGACGGCGACTTACCCCGGCCATCAATTCGTGCTCGCGGCCCAGCAGTTGGAAGGGACCACTGACCGAGGCGTCGATGTTGAGCTGGTCGGAATCGGTACGGTAGGCACCGGAAGCGGTACCGAGATCGGCCACCGTGTTGTAGGCGTAGTTGTTGCTCGGCAGGGTGGTGACGTAGTTGGAATAGGTATCCGAATTCGCCCAGACCTGCTGCGCCGCCAGCTTGGCTTTCCAGCCGTTGTCGAAGGTGTGGGTGATGTCGGAGAACAGGGTGTAGTTGTCCTGATCCCAGTAGGCCCAGTCGCCGCTCAGGAAGGTGGAACGCGACAGGTGCAGGTTCTCGCCGTTGGGGCCGCTGGGCAGGCTGCCCCAGTCGGAGGTCTTGTCTTCACGCTGCTTGGACGCGCCGATGGTCCAGGTGGTGGCGTCGCTGAGGTCCGCTTCGAGGACGCCATAGAAGGTCTGGCGCTTGCGCTCGCGCACGTCCTGGAAGCTGTTGCCGTCTTCGTAGGCGGCCACGGCCCGACCGCGCAGGGTGCCGGCTTCGTTGAGCTTGTTGGAGGCGTCGACCTCGGTACGGTAGCGGTCCCAGCTGCCGGCGCTGGTGGTGACGCTGACCTGGGGGAAGGCGGTCGGGCGCTTGCGCACCAGATTGAGGGTGGCCGAAGGATCGCCGGCGCCGGTCATCAGGCCGGTGGCGCCACGCACCACTTCCACCCGGTCGTAGATGGACAGGTCGGCCGAGGACAAGGTGTCGAGGGTGAAGGTCCCGGCCGTGGTGGGTAGGCCGTCGTACATGATGTTGTCGATGCGGAAGCCGCGGGAGAGGAATTCCTGGCGGTCGCCGCCGAACTTGTTCAGCGTCACGCCCGGGGCGTAGCGGACCACATCGTTGAGATCGGTCATGCCCTGGTCTTCCATGCGCTGCCGGGTGATGACGCTCACCGACTGGGGCGTTTCGCGGATGGACAGCGGCAGGCCGGTGGAGGTGCTCATGGCGCCGGTGGTGTAGGAGCGGGTCCCTTCGGTGGTCGTCCGACCCGTCAGGGAGCCATCGTCCGCGCTGATGGTGGTGGCATCCAGGGCCACGCTGCCGGCAGCGGCCTGGGTGGCCACCGGGGCGACGGTCGCGACCGAGCCGCTGACCGAGGCCGCCAGGCCGCTGCCCGCCAGCAGGCGCTGCAAGGCGACATCCGGCTCCATCCGCCCCGCCAGTGCCGGTGCCCGCTTGCCCACCAGGGCGGCGGGATCGTAGTTCACCTGGAGGCCACTGGCGCGCGCGAAGCTCTGCAAGGCATCGGCCAGCGGCTGCGCCGGTTGCGACAACGCCACGGGAGCGGCCTGGGCGAGGGTCGCCACGCCCAGGGAGACGGAAAGCGCGATGAGGCGAAGGGAGAAGAGCTGCATGTCGTTGGTCGTCCTCTAGGGAAACACCGACCCGTCCGTACCCCACGTAAGGACTCGCTGGAGATTTTCCAGGGACCGGTATCCGATGCCGTCTTGCGCGGCGGAACGCAGGCTATGCAACCTGGATGCATCTGTAAATGCAAATTAATATCATAAGCGACCGCAAACTTATGCTTTGCCCGCGCGAAGCCGTCAAGGACGGAGCTTTCCAGACGTCAGCCTTCCATCGCTCTGATTCGGCGATTTTCTCGGGAATGTTTCAAGAAATGAGCGGCTGCCCTCCCCGCCTTGTGCAGCGGTAGGCAAACCAGCCGGATGACGAGCTGGATGCCGGCGAGAGGGAGAAGGCACCAGGAATCGAGGAGCGAGGCGGCAGGAAGGGGGACGGATTCAAACCAGACGCCGGGTCCCTCCCACCCCTTCATCGTGAAAGCGCTGGGCGATGGCGCAGATCTGCGGCTCGATGGCCAGGAAGGCGTCGAGCACCAGGGGATCGAAGGTGCTACCGCGCATCTCGCGCATCATCTGCAGGGAGTCTTCGTGACTGAACGGCTCCTTGTAGCAGCGCCGGCTGATCAGGGCGTCGTAGATATCAGCCACCGCCATGATCCGCCCTGCCAGCGGGATATCGGTACCGGACAGTCCGTTGGGATAGCCGCTGCCGTCCCACTTCTCGTGGTGGGTGCTGGCGATCTCGGCGGCCAGGGCGAGGAAGTTGTCATCCTCCAGATGGCTGGCGGTGCTGAGGATGATCTGCCGACCGAATTCGGCATGCCGCTGCATCACCTGCATCTCCTCCGGCGTCAGCCGTCCGGGCTTGAGCAGGATGGCATCCGGCACTCCGACCTTGCCGATGTCGTGCAGGGGCGCGGACAGGAACAGCAGCTTGATGTAGTCCGGCGTAAGCAATTCCGGCGCCTGGCCGGCACGGCGCAGCTCCTCGGCGATGGCGCGAACATAGTGCTGGGTGCGCTTGATATGGGCGCCGGTCTCGGGATCCCGGGTTTCGGCCACCGCCGCCATGGACTCGATGGTGACCTGGCGCGAGCGTTCCAGTTGCCGGCGCCAGCGCTCTTCGTGCTGGCGCGCCAGCACGATCCGCGTGACCAGCGCCAGGGCCGTGAGCAGCCCTACCAGCACCAGGGGTGCGGCCAGCGGCAGGAAGACGTCGTGGCGAACGAACAGCCAGGCGCCCAGCAGCTGCGGCAGGACGATCGACGCCGCCGCCAGGAGGACGAAGCGCCGCTGGCTGCGGTTGAAGAAGAAGCCGGCGGACAGCAGCAGACCGCCAAGCAGACACAACGCCAGTTGCAGCACGCCGGCGAATTGCGGGATTCGGACCAGGGCGTCGTCCAGCAGGTCCTGGGTCAGGGCCGCCTGCAGCCTGACGCCGGAAAAGGTCTGTCCCAGCGCCGTGGCGTGCAGGTCGTTGAAGCCTGCGGCCGAGACGCCGACGAAGACCACCTTGCCCTTGAGCGTGCCTGGTGCCACCGCGCCGCTGAGCACCGCCAGGGCCGAGACCTCCGGATAGTGTTCGGCGGCGCCGTGCAGCCGCAGCAGCGCCTGGCCTTCGCGATCGAGCGGCAGGCGGCGGTCGCCAAGCCGCAGCATCGGACCCGCCAGGCCGGTCTCCACCACGCCCTCGTTCAGCCCGAGGGCGCGCAGGGTGGCGGCCAGCGCCAGACTCGGATGGATGATGCCCTGATAGCTGAGCAGCAGGGGCACGCGTCGCAGGATGCCGTCGCTGTCACGCTGGCTGTTGATGAAGCCGCTGAAGCGCGTCTGGCTGGCGATGGGGGCCACACTGTCCAGCGTGCCGCTGGCCTTGGGCAGCCTGAGGGCGTCGAGGGCGCCGCTGAAGCCCACCCCTGGCCGCAGCGCGGCAGCGACGGGTTGCTGCAGATCGAGGAAAAAGAAATGGGCGCCGACGGCACCCGTCTGCCCCATGACGTAACCGAGATAGCCGTCGTTGTCCTGCAACTCCGGCGGCACACCGGAAAAGCTCAGGTGCATGCCGAAGTCGTCCTGGAAACTCTGTTGCAGGGACTTGAGCGAGGTACGGTCCGGCTCGCTGAACAGGACGTCCACGGCGATCGCCGCCGGCTCGGCCTCGGCGATCCGTGAGAGCAGCTGGGCAACCCGATAGCGCGGCCAGGGCCACTGCCCCAGCGCCGCCAGGCTGGCCTCGTCGATGCTGACCACCTGGACGTCGCGGGCGTCCTCGTTGCTGGCCGCCAGGCGGCTGAGCTGGTCGTAGGCCAGGCGATCCAGGTACTGCAGTGGCGTCCATTGCAACAGCGCGGCGAGGCCGAAGGCCAGCGACAGGCCAAGGCTGACCAGGAACATCCAGGGCGCGCGCCGGCGCAGCAGGGTCGCAACGGAATTCATGCCCGCGACCCTAGAGAATCAGGATTTCGACACGCCGATTGCGCGGCTCGGATTTGCCGGGACGGGTCGGTACCAGGGGCACGGTATCGCCGAAGAATTCGACGTTGATGCGCAACTTGGGATCGAGTCGCTGCAGCAGACCGGCCACCTTGCGGGCACGCTGCCCCGAGAGGTCGAGGTTGTAGGAAGGCGCACCCGAGCCGTCCGCATGGCCGAATACCGAAATCTCGGTAGGGATGCGCTGCCGTGCCGTTTCCAGCACCTCGGGCAGCAGCGCCTTGGACTGCGGCGTGAGCTCCATGCTGTCGGAGAGGAAATTGAGGATGAAGGTCTTGGGCGGCGACGGCTGCGCCGCCAGCACCTGACGATGCTGCTGTTCGAAGAGGGGTTGGGCCACCGCCTGGGCCGCGGTCGGCGCCTGACCCGGGCCGGCCACCGTGACCTCGGCGAACCCCTGGTCGATGGCCTGGCGGCCCGCCGGGCTGGTCACCGAGACGGCGCCGACATGCCCATCGGCGTCGGGCATCAGGATCACCCGCGTCTGCGGTGGTGGAGGGCTGGCACAGCCGCCCAGCAGCAGCGTGGACAGCAGCACGCTCAGCAGCAGACGACCAGGGGACGCGACAGCGATCAGGGCAGTCATTGGGCCTGGACCAGGAAGCGGGTGCCGCGCACGCCTATGGTGGCGGTCGGCGTCTCGATCTTGACCGTGTCGGGTGCGACCTTGCCGATCTTGCCGGACGAATAGATGGCGGAGCCCTTGGTCAGGTACAGCGAGAAACCGTACCGACTGCTCTTGGGTTCGAAGAGATAGTCACGCAATTGCACATCGGCGCCGTTGCCCAGGGTGAGCAGGGTACCGTCGAGAAAGACGATGGCCGCGGTGGCGTCCGGGCCGGCCTGCAGGCGATCGGCCACCTGCAGGGTGGTACCGGCCTGGGCGTCCAGGCTGGCGGTCTGGCGCAGCACCTTGACACTGCCGGAGACGCTCTTGATCAGGGCCACGTGCTCCTCCTCCGCGGCCGTGACCTGCGGGGATCCCAGCAGCTGCAGCCCGAGCAGCGCCAATGCGAACAGTGTTGTCTTCATGCTTTCCTGGTCCCTGGATGGAAAGGCGTGGCCGTCGCTGGGGCGACGGATTGCCGGCAGGACCTCGGATGGCATCTTGAAGCGGCCTGCTGCGCAGCGGTCAGGGCTCCAGACTCGTGAACCCAATCACCTTCTACCAGATAAACAAGCCAAGCGGCACGCAAAGTAGTACGAATGGCACCTGGCCACTACCCATGCCATCACGACCCGGCGAGACGAACGGCACGGGCAGTGGTCTAGTGAGCATCTTTCCCAGGTAACCTTTTCATGCAGATCATTCTGGTGCGTCACGGCAAACCCGACCTTTCCAGCAAGGCTCGCTGCACCCCGCGGGAGATGAAGGACTGGGTCGCGCGCTACCAGAAAGCCCCGGTGCCCGCAGGCCTGGAGCCCGCGGAGACGCGGCGACTGGCCCAGGAAGCGGGCTATGTGGTGAGCAGCCCCCTGGGCCGCTGCGTGCGCTCGCTCGAGTACCTGCTGGGACGCTCCGGCAGCCCGGTCGATGACCGCTATGCCGAAGCCCATCTGCCCTATCTGGAACTGGATGCGCCGCGGCTGCCGGTCAAGGCCTGGCGCCTGTTGTTCAGATCCGCCTGGTTCCTGGGTTTCGCCGCCCACACCGAATCCATCGGCAGCTCCTCGGTGCGTGCCGGCCAGGCGGCCGATCGCCTCATCGAACTGGCCGAACGCCATGGTTCGGTGCTGCTGCTGGGGCACGGCATCATGAACGTGCTTATCGCCTGGCAGTTGCGCAAGCGTGGCTGGCGCGGGCCGCTGCATCTGCTGCTCAAGGACTACTGGAAGCCGAGTATCTATCGCAAGGAAAGGCGCTGAGTTCGATCAACGGCTCGCCTTGGCGCGGGCCTCTTCCAGCTCACGGCGGGCCTCGGCCAGCTTTCTGCTCCGCACCCGGATCTTGTCGGCGTCGCCCTTGGCCTGGGCGTCGCGCAGATCCCGTTCCCGTTCGGCCACCTCGCGACTGCGGGCCTGGATGACTTCCAGCCGCTGCTGACGCAGGCCGGCATCGGTGCAGTGCGCCTGCACCGCGTCGAGTGCTCGCCGCAATCCCGCCAGCCGTCCGGCATCGCCTTGCGCCTGAGCCTGGGCGATCTGCCGTTCCAGCGTCAGGCGTTTCGCCGCGCAACCCCCGTCGGCTGCAACTGCCACGCCGGGCAGCAGCAGGCTAGCCGCCACCAGCACTGCCTTGACTCGGTTTATCATAGGTCTTCCTCCGGGCGTTGAAATCCGCGAGCGCCTGACTCTTCCCGTTCAACCGTCCAGCGACGGTCCGACCAGGGCGGCGAGCTGGTCGTAGACCCCGGGCGCCGCCACCAGCAGCGGATTGCCATTGACCAGGCCATCGTTGCGCAGGAAGGCGTTGTGACGACCGCCCGCCTCCCGGATCAGGACCAGGCCCGCCAGGCAGTCCCAGCCATGGATCAGGGTCTCGTAGTAGCCGATCAGCCGGCCGGCGGCGACGTAGGCGGTCATCAGCGCGCCCGAGCCATTGCGGAAGAATTGCCCGCCTTCGGCCAGCAGGCCGGTCACGAACGGCAGGAAGTGTTCCTTGCCGCGTCTGTGGGTGGTGCCCAGTCCGGTCAGGCCCTGGCGGATCTCGGTGGCCGCATGGACGCGCAGCGGCTGGTCGTTGACGAAGGCGCCGTGCCCGCGCAGGCCATGGAAGAGTTCGTCGTGATTCGGATCCATGATGGCGCCGAGCAAGGGCTCGCCCTCGTGCATCAGGCCGATGGACACGCACCAGTTGTGCAGGCCGTTGAGAAAGGGCGCGGTGCCGTCGATGGGATCTATGACCCAGAGGTAGGGCGCGGAGAGGTCGGTGGCGCCGCCCTCCTCGCCCAGCAGGCCATCTTCCGGAAAGCGTTCGCTCAGGCGTTGGCGGATGAGGTCCTCCAGCGTCTTGTCGGCGATGCTCACCACGTCCTGCAGGTCGCTGCCCTTGTGGTCCACCTGCAGCGCCGCGCGCCGACGATAGAAGTCGAGGCCGAGCTGCGCCGCCTCCCGGGCGATGTCCTGGACAGCGCGGTAGCGTTCAGCGATGGCGGGGGCGATGGCGGTCATGGACACTCCTGGAACGGGGAAAAGGCGCCAGGGTGCCAGTTCCGCCTGAGGAAAAGAATAGTCGCGAGCCTGGCGCACACCAGGGTTGCGGCGGACCGCTGTCAGGCCGCGGGCGCACCCTGGCCATTTTTGGCCGATGTCGGCAAAGGTCCGACTAGAGGCCCCTGGTAATGGCCGTGTCATCTCGGGAGCGCAGGCTGTCGGGTATTGGCAGTCAGGACGGCGAAATGCAGCGGCGGACCGCACCAAATCCGCGCGCGGCCGTCAGAACTAGTGAGAGCTCGTTGTACCGGGAGGACGCCATGACCGCACAAACTTCGCTATTCCACGGCAATGGTCAGCTGCAGCAATTGCGGCGACTGATACCTAGACAGCATTTCGAATGTCTGGAACGCCACCTCGAGTTGCTGTCGCGCGAATTTCCGCTGTTCGATCATCCGCCGCTGAGCATCGACTGCGCCGTCGCTGAAACCCTGGAAAACCTCGGAATCCGCGCCTTCCAGTGGCAGGGCAGTTGCAACCTGCCGCAGCGAATGGCCCTGGGCAGTGCGCTGATGGGCGAGGGATTCATCGCCCAGTCCAGCACCCCCGAATACACCCTCTATCTTAATGCCCGGGGTGAAAAGGTGCTGTTGCGGCAAGAGCCCGCCGCCGGCCAGACCCTGGTCAGCCTGGTGTCGGATTGCCCGCCGCTGTTCGCCTATCTGGCGGCCAAGCACCGCGACGCGGTACCCGTCGCCTGAGTGACGCGCCATCGCCTTGTCAGTCGTGTGATCCGCTCGAAAACAGAATGACGAACAGGATCACAACTGCGCTTTAACGTCGGACTAACCGGGAACCAAATAGGCAGTGGAATGGTAGATTCGCGCTTCGGATCTACCAGGAGACCCAAGGAATGGGAATTCGTATTCTGGCCAGTGTCGTCGTGACCTTTGCCGCCCTCAATGGCGAAGCAGCCTCCCTCCCCGCGATACCCCCGCTCAAGCTGGCGGACCTCACCCTTCAGGTCCCCCTGTTAAGTACCGATGCCATCCCTACCAAAGTTGACGCCCAGCTGCGTGACAGTCGGCAGCCAGTCAATAGCGCCCGCTGGCTTAACGACCATCAGACCTTTGCTCAAGAGCAACGCTGGGTATTCTAGTCCGTTGGATTGATGCCGACGGATGGCTTCCCTTTCGTATGCTTTTTGATACCGCGCGGGGAATGAATAGCGTTTTTGCAGGTCCGTCTGGTTCTACGGGCAGCTCAACTCCTCTGCCCTTTCAACCTGCACGCGGAGCCGTCATGAAACGCCTGTCCTTTCTCCTGTTCGCCGCCCTATCGGCCTGCAGCTCGGCTCCCACCCCGCCCCCGGCCGATCCGTCGCAATTCGGCGGCCGTACCCAGGAACAGCTCCGGCAGAGTTTCGGCGCACCCCAGCGGGTCGCGCAGCTCGATCGCCTGATGGTCTACGAATACCGCAACCTGCGCGCGCCGGGCAGCGCGACGCCGGTCTATTCCTTTCTCATCGAAAACGAACGGGTGATCGAATCCACGCCCGGAACCTTGCAGCTTTATCGCGAAGACGGCATCACCAAGGTCAAGGCGGAAAGCCTCTAGGCAGAGCCCCTGGCCGTGGCGGCGGTCCCGCGCAGCCCTGCAGGGATGTGCAAAAAAATACCGATTTTGGTGTCTTCCAGCATTTGTTTCCCGGGCGGCAACGGGCTGTAATCGGTCCGTGGCTTCCGCTGCAAAGGCCGTCACAGCCGGCCGCGTGGTGGGTTACAACAACAAGAAAAGCGTCTGCTGCAGTTGCACAGGACGCGGAGTGCAAGATGAAAACAACACCAAAAGCGCTTTTATTGTCCGCTGTTACCCTCTCTGCAGGCCTGACCTTCTCGCTGGCCCTCCAGGCCGCCGAAACGGTCACCATCGCCACCGTCAACAACAGCGACATGATCCGCATGCAGCGGCTGTCCAAAACCTTCGAAGACCAGCATCCCGACATCAAGCTCAACTGGGTGGTGCTCGAAGAAAACGTGCTGCGTCAGCGGCTGACGACCGACATCGCCACCCAGGGTGGCCAGTTCGACGTCCTCACCATCGGCATGTACGAGACCGGCCTCTGGGGCGCCCAGAACTGGCTGGAGCCCATGAAGGACCTGCCCGCCAACTACGACCTGGACGACCTCTTCCCGTCGGTTCGCGAAGGCCTGTCGGTCAAGGGCACCCTCTATGCGCTGCCCTTCTATGCCGAAAGCTCCATCACCTACTACCGCAAGGATCTGTTCCAGCAGGCCGGCCTGACCATGCCCGCCCAGCCCACCTGGACCCAGATCGCCGAATTCGCCGGCAAGCTGCACCAGCCGGACAAGGACCAGTACGGTCTGTGCCTGAGAGGCAAGGCCGGCTGGGGCGAGAACATGGCCCTGGTCACCACCATGGCCAACGCCTTCGGCGCGCGTTGGTTCGACGAGAAGTGGCAACCGGAATTCACCGGTCCGGAATGGACCGCGGCGGCCAACTACTACGTCACCAACATGAAGAAGTACGGCCCGCCCGGCGCCTCCAGCAACGGCTTCAACGAAAATCTGGCGCTGTTCAACAGCGGCAAGTGCGCCATCTGGGTCGATGCCAGCGTCGCCGGCTCCTTCACCATGGACAAGAGCCAGAGCAAGGTCGCCGACAGCGTCGGCTTCGCCGGCTCGCCGCGCGAGGTCACCGACAAGGGCTCGTCCTGGCTGTATGCCTGGTCGCTGGGTATCCCTACCTCCTCCAAGCACAAGGACGCCGCCAAGACCTTCGTGACCTGGGCCACCTCCAAGGACTACGCCAAGCTGGTCGCGGACACCGACGGTATCGCCAACGTGCCGCCGGGCACCCGCAAGTCCACCTACAGCCAGGCCTACATGGATGCGGCGCCCTTCGCCAAGGTCTCGCTGGACATGCTGCAGCACGCCGACCCGGCCCATCCCTCGGCCAAGCCGGTGCCCTACGTGGGCATCCAGTACGTAACCATTCCCGAGTTCCAGGCCATCGGCACCTCGGTGGGCAAGCTGTTCGCCGCGGCCCTCACCGGGCAGATGTCGGTCGAGCAGGCCCTGCAGGCGGCGCAGCAGTCCACCGCCCGGGAAATGAAGCGCGCCGGCTATCCCAAGTAGCGCTGGAGCCCGGGGTCCGCACCACGCGGCCCCCGGCCTAGCGGCTTTCCCTGCCTGATCCGTCGCTGGCGTCGCGAGACGCCAGTGCCTCGTCACGGCCCACTGCCTTGCGGAGCATCGCCATGCAGACCTCCACCCTCAAGACGCCCGTCGTCGAATCCCCTGCCGCTCCCGCCCGTCGTCAACGCCGTCGCGCCGGTCCCGGCTGGTTCCTGATCAGTCCTTCGGTGGCCCTGCTGCTGGTGTGGATGCTGGTGCCCCTGGGCATGACCATCTGGTTCTCGCTGATCCGCTACAACCTGCTCTACCCCGGCGAGCACGCCTTCGTCGGCCTGGAAAACTTCGAATACTTCGTCACCGATGCCGGCTTCTGGCCCGGCATGACCAACACCCTGCTGCTGGTGGGCAGCGTGCTGCTGATCAGCGTGGTCTTCGGCGTGCTGATCTCGGCGCTGCTGGAGGCAAGCGAGTTCTTCGGTCGCGGCATCGTCCGCGTCCTGCTGATCTCGCCCTTCTTCATCATGCCCACGGTCAGCGCCCTGATCTGGAAGAACCTGATCTTCCATCCGGTCTCCGGCATCCTCGCCGCGATCTGGAAACTGTTCGGCGCCACCCCGGTGGACTGGCTGGCCACCCACCCGCTGCTGTCGATCATCCTGATCGTGTCCTGGCAGTGGCTGCCCTTCGCCATCCTCATCCTGATGACCGCCATGCAGTCGCTGGATCAGGAGCAGAAGGAAGCGGCCCGCCTGGACGGCGCCGGTCCGGTCGCCATCTTCTGGCACCTGACCCTGCCGCACCTGGCACGGCCCATCGCCGTGGTGGTGATGATCGAGACGATCTTCCTGCTGTCGGTGTTCGCCGAGATCTACACCACCACCAGTGGCGGTCCGGGCTTCGCCTCCACCAACCTCGCCTACCTGATCTACAACCAGGCCCTGCTGCAGTTCGACGTCGGCCTGGCCTCCGCCGGCGGCCTGATCGCCGTGCTCATCGCCAACATCGCCGCCATCATCCTGGTGCGGATGCTTGGCAAGAACCTGACCCAACAGTGAGGACCCTGACATGCTGACGCTCAAGCAATCCCGGCGCCTGCAGAGCCTGCTGCTGGGCCTGCTCGCCTGGCTGGTGGCCCTGGTGCTGTTTTTCCCGATCTTCTGGATGGTGCTGACCAGCTTCAAGACCGAGATCGACGCCTTCGCCACCCCGCCGCAATTCTTCTTCATGCCCACGCTGGAGAACTACCTGACCATCCAGGCGCGCAGCGACTACTTCCACTTCGCGCTGAATTCGGTGGTGATCTCCTTTGGCGCCACCCTGCTCAGTCTGTTGCTGGCGCTGCCGGCGGCCTACTCGATGGCCTTCCACGAGACCCGCAACACCCAGCGCCTGCTGCTGTGGATGCTGTCCACCAAGATGCTGCCGGCGGTCGGGGTGCTGGTGCCCATCTACCTGCTGGCCAAGCAGTTCGAACTGCTCGACAGCCGGTTGCTGCTGATCGCCGTCTACACCCTGATCAACCTGCCGATCGTGGTCTGGATGGTCTACACCTACTTCAAGGACATCCCCAAGGACATCCTCGAGGCGGCGCGCCTGGATGGCGCCACCACCTACCAGGAAATCGTCCGGGTGCTCTTGCCGATCAGCAAGGGCGGCATCGCCTCGACCATGCTGCTGTCGCTGATCCTCTGCTGGAACGAGGCCTTCTGGTCGCTGAACCTGACCTCGTCCAACGCCGCCCCGCTGACCGCGCTGATCGCCTCCTACTCCAGTCCCCAGGGACTGTTCTGGGCCAAGCTGTCGGCCGTCTCGACGCTGGCCTGCGCACCCATCCTGATCTTTGGCTGGATCAGCCAGAAACAACTCGTCCGCGGCCTGTCGTTCGGCGCGGTGAAATAAGAACAAGAGGACTCCTGTCATGGCCAATCTGAAAATCCGCAGCCTGCGCAAGGGCTTCGACTCGCTGGAAATCATCAAGGGCGTCGACCTCGACATCAACGACCGCGAATTCGTGGTCTTCGTCGGCCCGTCCGGGTGCGGCAAATCCACCCTGCTGCGGCTCATCGCCGGCCTGGAAGAGGTCACCAGCGGCACCCTGGAACTGGACGGTCGCGACATCACCGAGGTGTCGCCGGCCAAGCGCGACCTGGCCATGGTGTTCCAGACCTATGCCCTCTATCCGCACATGAGCGTGCGCAAGAATCTCTCCTTCGCCCTGGACCTGGCCAAGATCGACAAGCAGGAAGTGGAGCGCAAGGTCACTGATGCCGCCCGCATCCTCGAGCTGACGCCGCTGCTGGAGCGCAAGCCGCGCCAGCTCTCCGGTGGCCAGCGCCAGCGGGTGGCCATCGGCCGCGCCATCGTCCGCCAGCCGAAGATCTTCCTGTTCGACGAACCCCTGTCCAACCTGGACGCCGCCCTGCGCGTGCAGATGCGCCTGGAACTGGCGCGCCTGCACCAGGAATTGCAGGCCACCATGATCTACGTGACCCACGACCAGGTGGAAGCCATGACCCTGGCGACCAAGGTGGTGGTGCTCAACGGCGGCCGCGTCGAGCAGGTCGGCTCGCCCCTGGAGCTCTATCACCATCCGGCCAACCTCTTCGTCGCCGGCTTCCTGGGTACGCCGAAGATGGCCTTCCTCAAGGGCAAGGTGGCGGCCACCGACGCCCAGGGCGTCGAGGTGGAGCTGGCGGCCGGTCCGCGCCTGCACCTGCCGCGCCGCGGCGACGACCTGGCGGTCGGCAGCCCGGTGACCCTGGGCATTCGTCCGGAACACCTGCGCCTGGCCGCCGACGGCCAGTTGCCGGTGATCAGCGATGTGGCCGAGCGCCTGGGCAGTGACACCTATTGCCACATGGTCACCGAGGCCGAAGAGCCGCTGACCGTGCGCGTCCCCGGCGATTGCGCCGTGGCCTACGGCGAACGCCAGCGCCTGGCCCTGGACGTCGACTTCTGCCACCTGTTCGACGAGCAGGGCCGCGCCGTGGCGCCGCTGCTGCGCAAAGCCGCCTGACCCCTCTCCCCTTTCCTGCCCCGTCGGCGCCCTACGCGCGCCCGGGGCACCGCCTTGCAGGATCGCCATCGTGAAACTCAATCGCCAGCACCTCGAACAACTGCCCGACTACATCGCCAAGCCCGGCTACGCCGCCTGCCAGCTGCGCCAGGGTATCGTCCACATCGGCGTCGGCGGCTTCCACCGCGCGCACCAGGCCATCTACACCGAGGCCCTGCTGAACCAGGGGCGCGATCTGGACTGGAGCATCTGTGGCGTCGGCCTGCGCGCCGAAGACCGCGCCATGCGCGATGCCCTGGCCGGCCAGGACTATCTCTATACCCAGGTGGTGCTGGCCGACGAGCCGGACACCGAGGTGCGCGTCGTCGGCGCCATCAGCGGCATGCTGCTGGCCGAGGACGGCACCCAGACGCTGATCGACAAGCTGGCCCATCCCAGCACCCGCATCGTCTCCCTCACCATCACCGAGGGCGGCTACTGCATGGACGACAGCACCGGCGAATTCAACTTCAAGCTGCCGCTGATCCAGCACGACCTGCAGCATCCGGGCGATCCGCGCAGCGTCTTCGGCTTCCTGCTGGCGGCCCTGGCCAAGCGCCGCGCCGAGGGCACCGGGCCCTTCACCGTGATGTCCTGCGACAACCTCCCGCACAACGGGCAAGTCACCCGCAAAGCCCTGCTGGCCTACGCCGCCCTGGTGGATGAAGAGCTGCACGGCTGGATCGCCGAGCACGTCAGCTTTCCCAACGCCATGGTCGATCGCATCACCCCCATGACCAGCACCGCCCATCGCGAGGCGCTGCTGGCCGAACACGGCGTCGAGGACGCCTGGCCGGTGGTCTGCGAGCCCTTCCTGCAGTGGGTGCTGGAAGACAAGTTCGTCGCCGGCCGTCCGGCCTGGGAAGACGTCGGCGTCCAGTTCACCGATGACGTCACCCCCTACGAGGAAATGAAGATCAAGCTGCTCAACGGCAGCCACCTGGCGCTGACCTACCTGGGCTTCCTCAAGGGCTACCGCTTCGTCCACGAGACCATGGCCGACCCGTTGTTCGTGCGCTACATCCGTACCTACATGGACAAGGACGTGACGCCGCAGCTGGCCCCGGTGCCCGGCATCGATCTCGACCAGTACAAGGACACCCTGATCGAGCGCTTCTCCAATCGCGCCATCGCCGACCAGCTGGAGCGGGTCTGCTCGGACGGTTCGTCGAAGTTTCCCAAATTCACCGTGCCGACCATCAACCGGCTGATCGAGGACGGCAAGGACCTGGATCGCGCCGCCCTGGTGGTGGCCGCCTGGGCGGTCTATCTGCGGGGCGTGGACGAGACCGGGGCGACCTATCGCATTCCCGATCCGCGCGCCAACTACTGCGAAGAACTGGTGCAGGATCAGAAGAATCTCACCGAGCGCCTGCTGGGCGCCGAGGAAATCTTCGGTAAGCACATCCCGAAATCCGCGGCCTTCGTTGCCGCCTTCGAGCGGCAGCTGTACAACTTGCGTACCCATGGGGTCAGCGCCACCTTGCAGACCCTGCTCGGCGACTAGCCTTGGCAAAAAGCTGCCTGGGCAGCGTCGATGATCAATACGAGCCCAAACAACAACAAGGAGCGGCCAGGCATGAAGTTTCTCGGGATAGACTGCGGCACCCAGGGCACCAAGGCGGTGATCCTGGATGTCGAGCGCGGGGTGGTACTGGGCGAAGGCAGTGCGCCTCACCCCTTGACCGAGGCCGCCAATGGCCGCCGTGAGCAGAATCCGGCGGACTGGATTAGGGCCCTGGTGGCGGCCACCCGCGCCGCCCTGGCGCAGGCCGGCAGCGATGGCCAGGACATCCTCGGCGTCGGCGTCTCCGGCCAGCAGCATGGTCTGGTATTGCTCGACGACAGCGGCAAGGTTCTGCGGCCGGCCAAGCTCTGGTGCGACACCGAGTCCACCCCGGAAAACCAGCGCCTGCTGGAGCATCTGGGCGGCGTCGAGGGCTCCATCGAGCGCCTGGGCCTGGCCATCGCGCCGGGCTACACCGTCTCCAAGCTGCTCTGGACCAAGGAACAGCACCCGGAGGTGTTCGACCAGATCGCCCAGGTGCTGCTGCCCCACGATTACCTTAATTTCTGGCTGACCGGACGCGCCGTGGCCGAATACGGCGACGCCTCGGGTACCGGCTATTTCAATGTGCGGACGCGCCAGTACGACCTGGAGTTGCTGCGCCACATTGATCCCAGTGGGCGCCTGGAGCGCGCCCTGCCGGTGCTGATCGAAGCCGACCAGCCGGTCGGACGGCTGCGGCCGGAGGTCGCCAGCCAACTGGGCATCAATCCCCAGGCGCTGGTCTCCAGCGGCGGCGGCGACAACATGATGGGCGCCCTGGGCACCGGCAATAGCCGCGCCGGCCAGATCACCCTGAGCCTGGGCACCTCGGGCACCCTCTATGGGTATTCCGACGAACCTCGCATCAGCGACCATCCCGCCGTGGCGGGCTTCTGCTCGTCCAACGGCGGCTGGCTGCCGCTGATCTGCACCATGAACCTGACCAACGCCAGCGGCCAGATCCGCGAGTTGCTCGGCCTGGACCTGGTCGAATTCACCCGTCTGGTGGCGGAGTCACCCATCGGTGCCGAGGGGGTGCTGATGCTGCCCTTCCTCAATGGCGAACGGGTCCCGGCGCTGCCGACCGCCACCGCCAGCCTGCATGGCCTTACCGCCACCAACCTGACCCGCGCCAATCTGTGCCGGGCGGTGGTCGAGGGGGTGAGCTTCGCCCTGAGATATGGCTTCGATCTGCTGCGCGACCTGGGCATGCCCGGCGACACCCTCAGACTCATCGGCGGCGGCGCCAGGAGCCCGGTGTGGCGGCAGCTGATCGCCGATCTGATGAACACCCCGGTGGTCTGCCCGGTCCACGGCGAAGCCGCGGCCCTGGGGGGCGCCTTGCAGGCCGCCTGGTGCTGGAGTCGCGAGCAGGGCCGCCCGGAGTCGCTCGACAGCCTCACCGAGCGCTGCGTGCACCTGGACCCGGCCAGCCGCGCCGAACCGGACCCGGCGCGGGTCGCCGAGTACGAGGCGGCCTACCAGCGCTATCGGCAGCAATTGCGCGAGAGCTACGGGATCGCCTAGCGGGCGGATGGGGTGGAAAACGCCAGGCGGTTTTCCACCCTACTGAATTTCGGCAACCAACCCGTCGTAGGGTGGACAACGGCGCAGCCTTGTCCACCACCAGCCTGATCGCGCGTGGAAAACGCTACGCGGTTTTCCACCCTACCCGACAGGCAGGCGCTCAGGCCTTGCCGATAGGCACGAAGGGCGCGTCCAGCAAGCGGGCGAGGTCCGCCGGGGCCAGGGCCACTTCCAGCCCCCGGCGCCCGGCACTGACATGGATGCTCGGCAACGCCGCCGCGGAGTCGTCGATGAAGGTGCGCAGCCGCTTCTTCTGCCCCAGGGGGCTGATGCCGCCCACCAGGTAGCCGGTGCTGCGCTGGGCCTGGTCGGGTTTGGCCATCTCCAGTTTCTTCACCCCGGCCGCCTGGGCCAGGGCCTTGAGATCCAGGGTGCCGGCGACGGGCACGATGGCCACCAGCAATTCCTGTTTCTCGCTTGCCGCCAGCAGGGTCTTGAACACCGTCTCCGCTGCCAGACCGAGTTTCTCGGCGGCTTCCAGGCCGTAGGAGGCGGCCTTGGGGTCATGGTGGTAGCTCAGCACCTCGTGGGGCACCTGGCTCTTCTTGAGCAGTTCTATCGCCGGGGTCATGCCAGCACTCCTTGGGGATCGGCCACCTCCGCCCGCCCGCGGCCCTGCGCCTTGGCGCGGTAGAGAGCGAAGTCGGCCGCCTGCAGCCAATGGGCGACGTCATCGTAGGCGCGGTCGAAGCCGGCGATGCCGCAGCTCAGGCCGACACGTACGTTCTGACGGTCGCCGGGGCCGCCTGCCTGCATGTCGTGCAGACGCTCCTGCAGCCGCCGGATCAGGTCCAGGGCCCGCTCGGGCGAGGTGTCGGGCAAGAGGATACCGAATTCATCGCCGCCAAAACGACCGGCGAGATCGCTGGTGCGGATGGTGCGCGCCAGCAGACCGGAAAACTGGCGCAGCATCTCGTCGCCGGCCTGATGGCCGAAGCGGTCGTTGATGAGCTTGAAGTTGTCCAGGTCGATCATCACCAGGCTGGCCGCGGCGCCGTTGCGTTTGCAGCGGGCGAATTCCCGCTGCACCAACTGATCCCAGTGGGTTCGGTTGTGCAGACCGGTCATGCCGTCCTGCTTGCTGATCAGCTCCAGCTCCTGCTGGCGCCGCGACAGCTGCTGCGCGAGGCGAAAGCTCACCAGGCCCAGGGCCCAGGGATAGGCGATGATCATTGGCAGGCAGGCATAGATCTGCGCGGTGGAGGTCTCGATGGCGACCGGATGGCGCAGCACCACGAGGCCGACCAGGATCCCCAGCAGTTGGGCGAGCAGCCCGCGGCGCCAGAACGCCAGGCCACCGGCGCCGAGCATGTTGAGACCGGTCATGGCGAGCAGCGTCGCGCTGGGCAGGAGGTTGAAGCCCATGCTCGCCGCCCAGAAGCCGGCCGAGCCGCAGTCCAGCAGCAGGTTGCCCAGCTCGGCACGATAGGGATCGCGCGCGCGGACGGCGCGCCAGTAGGCCAGCGGCGACCAGCACAGGGCATTGGCCAGGAGCAGGATCCACAGCCAGAGAGACACCGGCTGGGTGATCTGCACCGAAACGATGCAACTCAGACTGAGCAGCAGACCAATCGCACGGGGTAGCCAGAGCCGCCGGGCAAAATTGCGGCCACGGGTGAGCACATCTGGCATTGACGATCCCCACTGCGACGGACGATGAAAGGTCGCGCATTATCAGTGGACAAGGGCAAAACGCCAGCGACCGCGACCTGAACGTCGTGTTCCGAACCTTACGACGCCCCTAGACACTGCCAGAAGGAAACATCGGGTGACACGCACACCGGACGAACAGCCTTGAACCTCGGCCTGACCGGCCTCATCCAATGGTCAGGCCCGTCAAAAAGAGGAAGCCGCATGCAAGTCCAAGTCAACAGTGACCACAACATCGAAGGCAGCGCCGGTTTGCAGAATTGGGTGGCGTCCGTGGTGGAAGACCGCCTGGATCGCTTCGACGAACTCCTGACCCGCGTCGAGGTGCACCTCAACGACGAGAACGCTGGCAAATCGGGCGCCCAGGACAAGCGGTGCCAGATGGAGGCCCGCATCAAGGGCCATCAGCCGCTTTCGGTGACGCACAAGGCCGAATCCCTAGAACAGGCGGTGGATGGCGCAGCCGACAAGCTGCACCGGGCCATCAACAACCTCTCCGGCAAGCTGGAAAAGAAGCGGCTGTCGGGCGGTGAACTCAATGACCCCCTGGCCCTGGAAGATTCCGAAGAATTCCAGGACTCGCTGCGGCAGGACGAATTCCTCGAACGGGAGCAACTAGCTCACGATCACCAGTTGAAGTGATGCGCCGTTAGACGCTAGCGTTCAACCGAGGCCGCTCCCTGAGCGGCCTCGCTGTTTTCCACCCCGGCACAAGGAAGCCCCATGCCCTCCCCCTTTCGCGTCGCCCTGATCGGTTACGGCTTCGTCGGTCAGACCTTTCATGGCCCCCTGCTGAGCTCCATCCCTGGGCTCTCCCTGGAGCTGGTGGCCTCACGGGATGCCGCACGTGTGCAGGCCGATCTGCCCGGGGTGCGCGTCACCGCGGATTACCTGGCGGCCGTGAGGGATCCGGCCATCGACCTGGTGGTGATCGCCTCACCCAACCAGACCCATGCGCCTCTCGCCAGCGCCGCCCTGGCCGCCGGCAAGCACGTGGTGGTCGACAAGCCCTTTACCGTGACCCTGGCCGAAGCCCGGCAACTGGCCGCGGAAGCCGAACAGGCCGGCCGGTTGCTGTCGGTGTTCCAGAATCGTCGCTGGGACAGCGATTTTCTCGGCTTGCAGGCAGTCCTGGCCAGCGGCGCCCTGGGTGAATTGACCAGCCTGGAATCCCGTATCGAGCGCTTTCGCCCCGAGGTGCGGACGCGCTGGCGCGAAGCCGCGCTACCCGGCAGTGGCCTCTGGTTCGATCTCGGTCCCCATCTGCTGGATCAGGCGCTCTGCCTGTTCGGCCTGCCCGAGCGCCTGCAGGCGCAGCTGGTGCGGCAACGACCCGGCGCCCTCACCGACGACTGGTTCCAGGTGCAGCTGGACTACGGCGCTCGCCAGGTGACCCTGAGAGCCGGGATGCTGGCTGCCGGCGGTGTGCCACGCTTTCTTGCCCAGGGCACCGCGGGCAGCTGGATAAAACAGGGTGCGGATCGCCAGGAAGACGCGCTCAAGGCCGGCGTGCGCCCCGGTGGTCCCGACTGGGGCCAGGATCCGGACCCGGGCTGGCTGATCGACGCCAGCGGCGAGCGCCAGGCGCTGCCGACGCCGGCGGGCGATCACCGTCGCTACTACCTCGCCCTGGTCGAAGCCCTCACCGGTCGCGCCGGCAATCCCGTCAGCCCGGCCCAGGCTTGCGCCCTCATGGCCCTGCTGGAAGCGGCGCAGCGTTCCTCGGCGGAAGGTCGGGCGCTGATGCCCGAACTCAGCGCGGCGGAACGCGCGGCCTACTGACCGGCCACCCACTGCGGGCGCCGTCCGGCCAGGCGCTCGCCCAGCTGGCGCAGGGTGCGCGACAGGCGGCGCTCGATCCACTCGTAGCTGGCCCAGGCCAGCAGCAGGATCACCGGCAGGCAGACCATCAGGGTCTGGTAGGGACTGAATCCCCACTGCTGGTGCAGCCAGTAGTCGCCCAGCCAGAGCACGATCACGTGCACCAGATAGACCGAATAGGACCAGTCCCCCAGCGCCTTGCACAGCCGCGAGCCGGCGAACCAGGGTTCGAGGATCACGCAGGCGCCGACCAGTACCGCACTGGGCAAGCCCCAGGTCAGCAGGCGCCAGGGATGATCGGCGGGAAAAGCCACCAGGCAGGTCAGTGCCGCCAGGGCCGCCACCAGGGCCAGGGGTTTGGGTCCGCGCAGGGCGCCACGGCGATAGAGCGCCGCCAGGCTCACGCCTAGCAGGAATTCGAAGATGATCGGATTGCGATAGAAGCTGCTGACAAAGGACTCGCGGGCCAGCACCAGGCTGACCAGGATCACCAGCAGGCTGACCATCCCGATGCGCCAGCGCTCGGCCACACCAAAGGACAGGGCGAACAGCAGGTAGAACAGCATCTCGAAGTTGAGCGTCCAGCCCACCGGCAGGATCGGATAGTGGCCGAAGCCCGCCGGATTCTCGCTGGGAATGAAGAACAGCGAAAGCAGCAGTTCGCGCGCGGCGACGCCATAGATGGGCATCACGTCGCTGGCGAGATAGAGGATCAGCGCCGTCACCGCGGTGTACAGCCAATAGGCCGGGACGATGCGGGCGATGCGATGCCAGAGGAAGGTACTGCGCCTGAGCGGTCGGCCCGCGGTGGACAGGTGGATCACGAAGCCGCTGAGCACGAAGAAGATGTCGACCCCGACCTGTCCCCGGGTGGAGAGCAGATGGCCACCGAGGCTGTCGGCGTGGAAATCGAAGAACACCTGCATGAAGTGATGAAAGACCACCAGCCAGGCGGCCAGGGCCCTGAGAGCCTGCAGTGAAACCAGCATCGTAGAACCTTTCCCTCCTCGTCCCGCCAGGCACGACCCAGCGCTGCGCCGTCATTGTGGACGGCATGGGCTGCTGGGGCGTTCGTGGGAAAAGGCTGGATTGCGCCGGTTCACAGGCTGAACGGCTCGATGCCCGACCCGTTCAGCGGCAGTTCAGGCGGCTGACCTCATTGCAGGCTGAACCGCCAGGCGCGATGGATCTTGGGATTGCGCGCGAAATCCGGATCCAGGGTGCTGGCGCTGATCTCTTCGACGCGATAGCGCTCGGCCAGACTCGCATCCAGTTCGAACTTGCGGAAGTTGTTGGAGAAATACAGCACGCCGTTGCGACTCAGGTGGGCCATGGCCGAGTCGAGCAGGGCGACGTGATCGCGCTGGACGTCGAACACCCCTTCCAGGCGCTTGGAGTTGGAGAAGGTCGGCGGGTCGACGAAGATCAGATCGTATTCGCCGCGATCGTTTTCCAGCCAGTGCAGGACATCGCCCTGTTCCAGGCGGTGCCGCTCGGAAAAGCCGTTGAGCGCCAGGTTGCGCCGGGCCCAGTCCAGGTAGGTGCGCGAGAGGTCGACGCTGGTGGTGCTGCGTGCCCCGCCCACTGCCGCCTGCACCGTGGCGGCGCCGGTGTAGCAGAACAGATTGAGGAAACGCTTGCCCTGGGCTTCCTGGCGCAGCCGCAGACGCAGCGGACGGTGATCCAAGAACAGCCCGGTATCCAGGTAGTCGGTGAGGTTAACCAGCAGCTTGGCGCCCGCTTCTTCCACCTGCAGGAATTCACCCTGGGCGGCCTGGCGTTCGTACTGCTTGGTGCCGCTCTGCCGTTCGCGGCGCTTGACCACCACCAGTGACGGATCGATGTTCAACGCCTGGGGAATGGCGGCCAGGGCGTCGAGCAGGCGCGCCTGGGCCTTGTCCGGGTCGATGGAGCGCGGCGGTGCATATTCCTGCACGTGCACGCGATCGCCATAGAGATCCACCGCCACCGCGTACTCGGGCATGTCGGCGTCATACAGGCGATAGCACTGCACGCCCTGGCTGCGGGCCCACTTGCCGAGCTGCTTGAGATTCTTCTGCAGCCGATTGGCGAACATCTGCCCGCCTTCGCTGAGCTTGGCCGGCTCCGCCGCCTGGGCATTGGCCGGGCGTTCGCCACTGCGACTGCCGGTGACGAACTGGCGGGTCTCCACCTCGAACATCAGCAGCTTGCAGGGCAAGGCGCCATTCCAGAAGGCGTATTGCTTGTGACTGCGGATGCCCATGCGCTTGCCCAGCTCGGGCGCGCCGGTAAAGACCCCTGCACGCCAGCCCAGGCAGGCCTGGCGCAGGCGCTCGCCAAGATTCTGGTAGAGGTACAGCAGGCTGGCTTCGTCACCCAGGCGCTCGCCATAGGGCGGGTTGCAGATCACCAGGCCGGTCTGGCCCTTGTCCGGACGCGGCTCGAAGCTGGCGACCTCGCCCTGGTAGACCTTGATCCACTCGGACAGCCCGGCCCGCTCGATATTGTTGCGCGCCGGCTGGATCAGCCGCGGATCGGCTTCGTAGCCGCGAATCCAGGCCGGCGTCCTGGCCAGGCCCGCAGTGGCTCGCGCTTCAGCCTCCTGGTGCAGTTGCTGCCAGAGGGCGGGCACATGGCCCAGCCAGCCGGAAAAGCCCCAGCGCTCGCGGCGCAGGTTGGGGGCGATGTCCGCCGCCATCAAGCCGGCCTCGACCAGGAAGGTGCCCACCCCGCACATGGGGTCGGCCAGGGCGCCACCGGTCGCGGCCAGGGCCGGCCAGCCGGCACGGATCAGCACCGCGGCCGCCAGGTTTTCCTTGAGCGGCGCCGCGCCCTGCTGCAGGCGATAGCCGCGCTGGTGCAGGCTCTGACCGGAGAGATCCAGCGAGAGGATGGCCTGGCCGCGCTCCAGGTGCAGGTGGACGCGCAAGTCCGGAGCAACCTTGTCCACCGTGGGCCGCTGCCCGGTGCGCTCGCGCAGGCGGTCGACGATGGCGTCCTTGACCTTGAGCGCGCCGAAGTGGGTGTTGTCGATGCCCGCGCCCTGGCCGCTGAAGCCCACCGCCAGGGTGCCGGTGGGCGCCAGGTGCTCTTCCCATTCCACGCCATGCACGCCCAGGTACAGGCCCTGAGGGTCTTCCACCGGGAAGCGCGCCAGCACCAGCAGCACCCGGTTGGCCAGGCGCGACCAGAGGCACAGGCGGTAGGCATCCGCGAGACTGGCTTCGCCGCGCACCGCCGCGGTCTGGCTGCGGGCCTCCTGCAAGCCGAGGCCCTGGGCCTCTTCCAGCAGCAGGGTCTCGAGTCCCTTGGGACAGGTGAGGATGAGTTGTTGCATCGCGGACATCGTTGAATCCATAGGTTAGCGCAAGGAACTTTCTGCCTTTGGTCGGATTGACCGATGAGGACAGCCCCTTGCGTGAAAGTTTGACTGCGTCTCAACAAGCCGCAGTGACGGCATCCCAGCGGCGGTTTATCGCCATTTCATTTCGATTTGATTACGGCTTATAGCTAAAAGGTCGTTCCCAGCCAGAGCGCCATTGGTTAGTAATTGACCACCCGCAGCGCGAAGGTGCGGGGCGGATGTCAGGACGCCGGCTCTGGCATCCAGGCCTGCAACGGGCCATGGACAATCTGCAAGTCAACCTACGAGGGCACTACCCTATGAGAAGACTCAAGCGTGATCCAATGGAACGAGCTTTCCAGCGTGGTTATCAGCACGGCATCGTGGGCAAATCGCGGGACCTCTGCCCCTTCACCCAGGACGCCGTTCGGCAGGCCTGGCTCAATGGCTGGCGTGAGGGCCGTAGCGACCAATGGGACGGCTACGTAGGCACCGCCGGTCTTCAACGCATGAATCAACTTCAAGCCGTAGGCTAATTCGATTTCACTAGCGGAAGCCCAGGGCTTCCCATAGCGTTCTGGTTGTTTTCCAGTCAGATCCTCTCCCAGGATCAGGGACCCGGTCCCACGGGGGCTCCCAGCGAGCCCCCTCCCCCTCAGGGGCGCGCTGCTGCAATGGCATCCACGGCTTCGCGGATCAAGGCCGGTCCGCGATAGATGAAGCCGCTGTAGAGCTGCACCAGACTGGCACCCGCCGCGATCTTCTCCGCCGCATCCTCGCCCGACAGGATCCCGCCCGCCGCGATGATCGGCAGCCGACCACCCAGCTCGCCGGCCAGCACCCGCACCACATGGGTGCTCTTCTCGCGCACCGGGGCGCCCGACAGACCGCCGGCCTCGGCGGCATAGGGCAGATTCTCCACCCCTTCGCGACCCAGGGTGGTGTTGGTGGCGATGATGGCGTCCATCCCGGCATCGCGGATCGCCTGGGCGGTCAGCACGATCTCTTCATCGGTCAGGTCCGGGGCGATCTTGATGGCGATGGGCACGCGGCGGCCGTGCTGGACCGCCAGGTCTTCCTGGCGCTGGCGCAGGGCTTCCAGCAGGCTCTTGAGCGCGTCGCCGAATTGCAGGCTGCGCAGGCCGGGCGTATTGGGCGAGCTGACATTCACCGTGATGTAGCTGGCATGGGCATAGACCCGGTCCAGGCCAATCAGGTAGTCGTCCACCGCCCGCTCCACCGGAGTAGTGGCATTCTTGCCGATGTTGATCCCCAGTACGCCCCGGAAGCGTGCGGCCTTGACCCGCTCGATCAGCGCATCCACGCCCGCATTGTTGAAACCCATGCGGTTGATGATGGCGTCGGCCTGCTCCAGGCGGAACAGCCGCGGCTTGGGATTGCCCGGCTGCGGCCGCGGCGTCACGGTACCGATCTCGATGAAGCCGAAACCCAGGCCGGCGAAGCCGTCGATGGCGGCGCCGTTCTTGTCGAGTCCGGCGGCCAGGCCCACCGGATTGGGAAACTCCAGGCCCATGACCTGGACCGGTAGCCGACCCGGCCGCCGGCCGAGCCCGGTCAGGCCCAGACGACCCGCAGCACCGATCAGGTCCAGCGCCAGATCGTGCGATCCTTCGGGAGACATTTTGAAGAGCAGAGGACGGAGCGCGTCGTACATGGCGGACTCACAGGCGATTCGGAAAGCGCGCATTATACAGGCTTGCCACCGGCCATACGTCGCTCGCTCCGGAGGCGAACGGTCACTCGCATAAAAGATCCTACCTTTCGGGAATCATTTGACGATAGCGCGGTCTTTGCCACGCTAGACTCGGTCGTGCAGTTCCTATCCGCCCTGGAGACCTCATGAGCAACAGTGCCAACCTCCTGGGCAGCCCCTGGTCTTCGCTGGCCTTGCATCTGCATCCCTCCCTGGCCAGCCGCCGGATCCAGCGTTGCCTGGAACGCCTGGCCGACGCTTTCGTCCCCTTGCCCGCGCCTACCGACAGCCTTTGGTGGGATGAAGGCCATCCGCTGCACCTGTTGCTCGGCCTGCCCCGCGCCGCCCTGTCCGGACCGACCCAGGAGATCAAGGGCCACGCCCATGCCCTGCTCAGTCAGCTGGTGGTCGCCGATACGCTGCAGGCCGCCGCCCTCGACCTGCGTGCCATCGATGGCCTCTGCCAGCGCCTCGGCGACAGCACGCTCGATACGGCGATACAGCTGGAGGAACTGGCCGCCCTGCCCGCAGCGCGCGAGCAGGTGCGGATCATCGGCTATCGGGATTTCCAGGCGGCGCTCTACCGCACCTTGCCGAACCTGTCTGCGGAACAGCCCCTGCGTCTGCGCCAGGCCAGCTGGCGGGGTCCCCGACTGTTCCTGGAAAACGATACGACCACCACCCTCGCCTTCGCCAGCATCATCGCCTACGCCCGCATCCGCGGGATCGCCGTGGAGGTGCCGGCGCAGATCCAGTGCCTGCGCCTGGATCCGGCGGCCATCGACCGCCTGCAGGAGGCTTTCGCAGTCTATGCCCTGCCCAATGCGGTCTGGAACCACCCCGACTTCATCCAGGTGCTGCTGGGCCTGAAGCTCGACTATGCGCGCCTGCCACTGCCCGCCCCGGGCCAGGATCTGGAGTGGTTGCTGCTGCCCAGCGAGGTGGCGAGCACCCGGGTCCTCAGCGAGATTCTCGAACGCCTGGGCGCTGCCGAGGTGATCGGCTACCTGCAGGCGCTCTAGAAACCGCTCAGGGGGCGGCTACCGCCGGCGCATGTCGCTGCCCCGCCGCCAGAAAGACCTCGAAGGCCAGCCGCTGGCCGGCCAGCATCGCCGGATGCAGGCGCGCATCGCTGCCCGCCTCGTCCAGACGCTGCAGAAAGCCTGGCCAGGCGCCCTTGGGCGGCACGTGGCCCAGATAGGCCCGGGCGTCGCGCACCGCCTCGTCGGGACTCTCGCCAGCATGGCGATCCAGCATTCGCGACCCCAGCCGAGACCCTTCGAGGACATAGGCCACCCCCCAGCACTCGCCTTCGTCGAGCAGGCGCTCGAGGACGACGGGTTCGGGCTGCTCGGCGGCCAGGCGCTGCAGATCCTCTGCCAGCACCCCGGTGCGGCGACGCTCCGCCCAGTCGGGCAGCAGGCGCTGGATGCCGGAGCGCTCCAGCAGGTCTTCCAGACCGATCAGGGCCTGGGCATGGGCCTGCAGAAAGGCGGTGTAATGCAGCCGGGTCTGCAGCGCATAGCGGCCAAAGGTCGCATCGACCTGCTCGTGCAGGGCACCGCCCTCGGCGCGCAACATTTCACGGATGGAGGACACGCAAATACCTCAAGTTGGCGCCGGCCTTCAGAGCGGCGAAGGCTGGGGCTTCTCGCCGCGCAGGGCGGCCTGCAGCCGGGCTGCCAGGTCGGCCTCGCGAAAGGGCTTGGGAACGATGAAAGACTGTTCGGGATCGAGTTCGCCCAGTTCGGCATAGCCGGTGATGAAGACCACCGGCAACTGCGGCAGCCGCTTGCGCACCTGGCGGGCCAGCTCGGCACCGTTCATGCCGGGCATGGCGAAATCCGCCAGCAGCAGATCGATCTGCGGATCGCGCTCCAGCGCACTCAGGGCGGCGAAGCCATTGCTGGCCTCCACCACCTGATAGCCGAGATCGGCCAGCAGGGCAGCGGTCACGTTGCGTACCGCGTGGTCGTCGTCGACCAGCAGGATGCGGCGCTCGGCGGCCTGCTCGTCGCGACCCAGGGCCGGTAGCCCGATCGGATCCTGGGCATCCTCCGCCTCGGTACGCGGCAGATAGACCAGCACCGTGGTGCCCCTGCCCATCTGCGTCTCGATGCGGACCCCGCCACCGGACTGCTTGGCGAAGCCGAACACCTGGGCCAGGCCCAGACCGGAGCCCTTGCCCACCTCCTTGGTGGTGAAGAAGGGTTCGAAGGCCTTGGCCAGCACCTCTTCGCTCATCCCGGTACCGGAATCCTGCACCGCCAACAGCACGTATTCGCCCGGTTCGGGTTCCTCGGGACGCTGCGGCGGCTCGCTGATGGTCTGGTTGGAGGTGCTCAGGCGCAGGGTGCCGCCGACCGCCATGGCATCCCGGGCATTGATCGCCAGGTTGAGGATGATGAGTTCGATCTGGGTCGGATCGACCAGGGCGTGCCAGCAATCGGCGCGCAGGTGGGTCTCGATCCAGACACTGCCGCCCATGGTACTGCGCAGCAGCTCCAGCATGCCCTCGACGGTTTCGTTGAGCTTGACCGGCTTGGGCGCCAGTCGCTGGCGACGGGAAAAAGCCAGCAGCTGGGCGGTGAGCTTGGCGCCCCGCTCGCCCGCTTCGCGGATGTTCTGCACCCGCCCCTGGGTCTTGTCGCTGGCCGCCAGGCGCGTCAGGTCGCGCTCGAGGAAGCTGGCGCTGCTGAGCACCACGGTGAGCAGGTTGTTGAAGTCATGGGCCACGCCCGCCGTGAGCTGACCCACGGCTTCCAGTCGCTGCATCTGCTGCAGGGTCGCCTCGACCCGCTCGCGCTCGTCGATCTGCTCGCGCAGCTGGCGGTTCGCTGCAGCCAGCTCTTCCATCGCCAGGACTTCCGAGGAGATGTCGCGCCCGGAGCAATAGGTCATGCCGGCATCCGGTACCGCCGTCCAGGAAATCCAGCGATAGCTGCCGTCACGATGGCGGATGCGGTTGACGAAGCGCTGGCTGGTCGCGCCGGTGGCCAGCTGCTTGAGTTCGTTATCGGTGATGAAGCGCTCGTCGGGATGCACCAGCGCCAGCAGCGAGGAGTCCAGCAACTCCACCCGCGACCAGCCCAGATTTTCTTCCCAGGCCGGGTTGAGCGCCACCAGGGTGCCATCGGGCTTGCACACCAGCAGCAGATCGCGAGTGAGGTCCCAGGTCCGATCGCGCTCCCGGGTACGCTCTTCGACGCGCTCGCCAAGACTGACATTGAGCCGCTCGAGCTTTTCCGCGGCATCGCGCTGCTGAGTGATGTCGAGCATCACGCCCAGAAAGCGGGTGCAGACGCCGGCGTCGAAGAAGGGCTGGCCGCGGGTCTCGACCCAGCGCTGGGCGCCATTGTCCAGACGAATGCGGTATTCGCTGCGGTAGTCGTCGTCGCGCTCATCGGCGCTCGCCTGGCGGACCGTATGCAGAAAGCGCTCGAGGCCATCGCTGCCGCACAGCCGTTCGAAGACCTCGAGATCGACCACCGCATCGGCCGGCAGCCCGAACATGGCCTTGCAGCGCTCATCCCAGATCAGGGTGCGACTGGCCGGCAAATACTCCCACATGCCCAGGCGGGAGGCGTCCATCGCCAGGCGGGACCTGACCTCCAGGCTGTGCAGGGCTTCTTCGGCGCGGCGCCGCTCGCGGCGCTCGTGCACCACCAGCAGCGCCCGCTCGACGGCCTTGGCCAGGAGCTCCATGCTCTGCTTGAGCACATAGTCGTTGGCGCCCAGGCGCATCATCTCCACGGCGTGCACCTCACCAAAGATGCCCGAGACGAAGATGAAGGGCGTTTCCGGTGCCAGCGCCCGCGCCACGCGCAGCGCCTCGGCGCCGGAGAAGCCCGGCAGGATGATGTCGGAAAGGATGATGTCGTAGGTCTGCTGGCTCAGGGCCAGGGTGAGACCGGTACGCTCGTAGACGATCTTGGATTGCAGCTCGAAGCCGTGCCTTTCCAGCTCGATCAGGATCAGCTCGGCGTCGAGCTTGCTGTCCTCTACCAGGAGGATCTTGATCTGTTTCGAGAGGGGCATAAACGGACGTCGGCCTTGGATCTGTTCGCTCAGGGGAGCCGGGTCGCGCATATCTGCCGGTCGCGGATGACTGGATACGGATGCACTTATCTTCACTCGCTAACGGCCAATGCGCCTGGCGACACGGCGCGATCCTGGCGGCGGCTCGTTGAGTACGGCCCAGAACACGCCGAGGTCACTGATCGCGGCAACGAAATCACGGAATTCGACCGGCTTGACCACGTAGGCGTTCACGCCCAGTTCGTAGGCCTTTTCCAGATCGGGCTCCTCCCGCGACGACGTCAGCATGACCACGGGGATGCTGCACAGCTCCGGGGTACCACGCACCAGGTCCAGCACCTCGAGGCCATCGACCTTGGGCAGCTTGAGATCCAGCAGCATCACGGCGGGATTGCCCGGCTCGCGATCGGCATAGGGCTCGCGGCGCAACAGGTAATCGACCGCTTCGGCGCCGTCACGCAGGACCACGACATCGTTGGCCAACTGGCTGCGCTCCAGAGCCACCAGGGTAAGCTCCAGATCGTGCGGATTGTCTTCGACCAGCACAATGGGTTTGAGCATGAATAGAACTACCTTTTGTGTACCGGCGACGGTCGTTGTTTGGGAAGGGCGAAATAGAAGGTCGCGCCCTCGCCGATGGCACCCTCGGCCCAGACGCGACCGTCATGGCGCTCGATGATGCGTCTGACACTGGCCAGACCGATGCCGACCCCTTCGAACTCATCGGCATGGTGCAGGCGCTGGAAGACGCCAAACAGCTTGCCCACGTAATCCATGTTGAAACCGACGCCGTTGTCCCGGACAAAGATGATGTCCTCGGAATCGCTCGGCAAGGTGCCGATCTCGATCACCGCCGGCTCTTCGTAGCGACTGTATTTGATGGCATTGGCCAGCAGATTGCGCAAGGCGAGATGGACGAAGGCGGCATCGGCGATGACGACAGGCAGGGGGCCGATGTGCCACTCCACCTGCCGCTCGGCATAGTCCGGCGCCATCTCTTCGCGGATGGCTTCCACCAGGGCGGTGAGATTGACGTCGGAATAGCGGATCGCGGCCCGCCCCATCTGCGAGAAGCTCAGCAGGTTGTCCACCAGGCTGCCGGCGAAGCGTGCCGACGAACCGATGTTCTCCAGGAAGCGCCGCCCCCGGTCCGACAGCTTGCCACCTTCGATATCGCCCAGCAGCTCGGCATAGCCGGCGATGTGGCGCAGCGGCGCCCGCAGGTCGTGGGACACGCTGTAGGAAAAGGCCGCCAGTTCCTTGTTGCTGCGCTGCAGCTCCTCGGCCAGCTCGGCCATCTCCTCGGCCTTGCGCAGGACGATCCCGCGCACCGCGTTGCGCAATTCGATGGCGCTTTCCAGCTCCAGCGGCGACCAGGGTAGCGACAGCCCGCGCACCGTCTCCTGCCAGAGCACGAAACTCTGCCGCGGCGACAGGCGCCCGTCGCTGCCTTCCTGCTTGGTCGGCCGGCCGGCCCAGTTGACCACCTGCACCAGCTCGCTGCGGAACCAGATCAGGTAGTGTGAATGCAATTCGGAAATGGGGACGGCGAGCACCCCGGCCGCATGCTGGGCCAGCTGGGGGAGCTCGGCGATGTCCTTGGCCAGGTTGTCGGTGACGAAGTGGTCCTTGACGTTGACCGACAGCCACTCGACCAGGCTGTCCACCACCTCGCGCGGCGGTACCTGGCCGATCAGCTCGGTCCCGTCGGAGGAGATGATGGCGGCGCCCTGCGCCCGGGCGAAATCCAGGAAGACCTGCGGCAGCTCCAATAGTCCCTGGCAGACGCTGTCGCGGTCGGCCATGGTCGAGAGCATCTGCACCATGGATTGGCGCAGCGCCAGCCGGCGATCGGATTCCGCATGGGTCTCGGCGGCATCGATCTGCAGCGACAGCACCCGGCCGAACAGCTCGCAGGCGGTACGCGTCTGGAAGGACACCCGCTGGGGTTGACGGTCGTGGCAGAGCACCAGGCCCCAGAGGCGATCACCGACCACGATGGAGATGGACATGGACGCCAGGGTGCCCATGTTCCTCATGTACTGCAGGTGCACCGGCGACACGCTGCGCAGCTGCGCGAAGCTGAGATCCAGCGGCTGACCGGTCAGCGGATTGGTCTGCGGCTGCAACGGCGAGGGCTGGTAGTAGGCGTTGCCGATCACCCGGATGCGGTTGGCCAGGTACAGGCGACGCGCCTGGGCCGGAATGTCCGAAGCGGGAAATCTCAGGCCCAGATAGCTGGGTACGCCGGGATCGCACTCCTCGGCCAGCACCTGCCCATGACCGTCCTCGTCGAAGCGATAGATCATGGTGTGGTCGAAACCGGAAATACGCTTGGCTTCGCGCACCGCGAGCTTGGCGATGGCGTCGACGGTTTCGGCCTGATGCAGCTGTTCGATGAACACCCGCACCATGGGATAGAGGGTATTGAGGCCAAGGCGGCTGTCCACCGGCGCCTCGAATTCGACGATCAGCACCCCGCCGAAGCGGTGCATGAACAGCGCGAAGGTCTGCTGCCGCGGCCCCAGGGTCACATCACCCTGATAGATGGGGTTCTGCTCTTCCTGGGTCAGGGCACCGAGCATGGCCGGCAGATCCCGTTCCGGCAGCAATTCGCCGAGGGTGCGACCCAACACCTCCTCCACGGCGACCCCGAGGTACTCGCGGACGTTGGCACTGGCCTGGACGATGCGCAGATCCGGCTCTTCCACGGCGAACAGGAAGCCATGTTCCTGGATACTGCCGGGAATATGGATCGGCTCGTTGGCGCAATCGGCCAGAGCGTCGGGCTGCGTCTTGGAGGGTGACTCGAGCGCCAAACCGGGAACCTCATGTGATCGGAAAGAAGCGCAGGGAAAGCGGTGCGCCGAAACGGAAACAAAGGTCATTCAGACTATCAGACCCTGGGCAGGAGGCGAAGCGAAACGGCGCGCAGCCTGAACAGCGACATGCGCGGCGACACTCTCTCGCCGCGGGTTGGAATCTTCTCCGTCGGCCTTCGGTCGGAGCTGGTTTAGCCCCAGGATCCTGCCCATGTCCCTGCGCCGCGCCCTCCCCCTGGCCGCCCTGCTACTGAGTCCGCTCAGTCAGGCCGAGCCCCTCTACGGCGAACGTCTCGAAGGCTTCGACTACGACTATCCGGTCAAGACCTTCAGCTTCGACTCCCAGCGCCAACCGTTGGAAATGGCCTATCTCGACGTCGCGCCGAGCGGAAAACCGAACGGCCGGACCCTGGTGCTGTTGCACGGCAAGAACTTCTGCGCCGGCACCTGGGCGCAGAGCATCCAGGTGCTGAGCGCTGCCGGCTATCGGATCGTGGCCCCGGACCAGATCGGTTTCTGCAAATCCAGCAAGCCAGCCCACTATCAGTACAGCTTCCAGCAACTGGCCGCCAATACCCGGGCGCTGCTCGACCACCTAGGCATCGCCCGGGCGACCCTGATCGGCCATTCGACCGGCGGCATGCTCGCGACCCGCTACGCCCTGCTCTATCCCGAGGCCACCGAACAGCTGGTGCTGGTCAACCCCATTGGCCTCGAGGACTGGAAGGCCCTGGGCGTACCCTATCGCAGCGTCGACCAGTGGTACGCCCGGGAACTGAAGACCTCCGCCGACGGCATCCGCGACTACGAGCGCAGCACCTACTACGCCGGCCAGTGGTCCCCGGCCTACGAACGCTGGGTGACGATGCTCGCCGGTCTCAACAACGGCCCCGGCAAGGAAAGGGTCGCCTGGAACTCGGCCCTGATCTACGACATGATCTACAGCCAACCGGTGGTCTACGAATTCGCCCGACTGCGCATGCCCACCCTGCTCATGATCGGCCAGCGAGATACCACCGCCATCGGCAAGGACGCCGCGCCGACCGCCATCAAGGCGCAGCTGGGTCATTATCCCGAACTGGGCAAGGCGGCAGCGCGGCGCATCCCCCGGACGACCCTGGTGGAATTCGAGGACCTAGGCCACGCGCCCCAGATGCAGGCACCGGAGCGCTTTCACCAGGCCCTGCTGCAGGGGCTGAGCGCCCTCAAGGCATCCTCGACGCAGCCCCAGCCCTGATCGAATCCGAACGATGAAAAAAAGCGGCGTACCCGAGGGTACGCCGCCTTTTTTCATGCCCTAAGAGACGACGCTGCCCACGAACGCCATTCGTGGGCAGCGCCTGCCTCAGGCGCTGCTGCTGGCCAGATCCGCCAGTTCACGACTGGCGACGCTGTACATCGCATAGTCCTGACCGCTGGCATTGCGCAGATCCACCAGCAGACCCCGCCAGCGCTCCACGGCTGCCCGATGGCGCTCCAGCCACAGCGAGAGCCGCGCTTCCGGATCGCTCGGCGCCTCGCTCAGGTTGAGCATGGCGATGGTGATGGTGCGCTGCTGCACATCCACCTCGTCGCGGAAGGCTTCGCGCGCCAGGGCCTGCCAGGCATTGGCCACCGGCAGCTGGTTGAGCTGTTGCTGGTACCAGGCCAGGTCCAGCACATCACCCGCGGCGAACCAGGTAGCCGCCACTTCCAGCGGATCCTGGGCGGTGACCTCCGCCGCCTGGATGACTGGCAGCAGGGTATAGATGTGGTTGGTCCCGGCGACGACCCGCGCCAGCAGCTCGGGTACGCCCGCCTCGGTATAGGCGCGGAAGCGCTCTTCCCAGTCCTGGCGCGGCTCGCCCTGCAGCAGTTCGTCCAGACGCACCCCCAGGGCGGCGATGCGCGGCCCGAAGAAGGCCGCCACGGCGCCGGCGTCCAGGCCGCTGCGATGGCTGCGCAGAAACCAGCGGGTCGCCCGCCGGCCCAGTCGCATCAGTTCGCTCATCAGGCGCAGCTGCAACTCCGCCGGCACCTGATGATCCAGGGCTTCCACCTGACGCCACCAGTGCGGCAGATGCAGGACGTCGCGCATCACCACATAGGCGCGGGCGACATCGGCCGCGCTCATGCCAGTGGATTCGCACAGGCGCTGCACGAAGGTAATGCCCATGTGGTTGATCAGGTCGTTGGCGATCTGGTTGGCGACGATCTCGCGCTTCAGGCGATGGCGCGCCATGGCTTCGGGGAACTGCTCGGTCAGGCGCTGCGGGAAGGCGCCCTGCATGTCCCGGGCGAGGTATTCGTCGTCCGGCACCGAAGAGGCCAGCAGTTGCTCCTTGAGGTCGATCTTGCTGTAGGAGATCAGCACCGATAGCTCGGCCCGGGTCAGTCCCTGTTCTTTGGCGGCGCGCTCGGCGAGCACCTCGTCGCTGGGCAGGAATTCGAGGGTGCGATCCAGCTTGCCACGCCCTTCGAGGTCGACGATCAGCCGCTGGTATTCGGCCAGGTGCGTCCGCGCCCGGTATTCCGCCAGCGACAGGGCACCGGTCTGCATGTAGTTGTTGGCGACCACCAGCTCGCCGACCTCGTCGGTCATCTCGCCCATCAGCGTGTTGCGCTGCTTGACGGTCATGTCGCCGGCGGAGACCACGTCGCCCAAGAGGATCTTGATGTTGACCTCGTGGTCGGAGCAGTCCACGCCGCCGGCGTTGTCGATGAAGTCGGTGTTGCAGGCGCCGCCGTGCAGGCCGAACTCCACCCGCGCCAGCTGACTCATGCCCAGGTTGCCACCCTCGCCAATGACCTTGGCGCGCAGGTCGCAGCCGTCCACGCGCAGGGCGTCGTTGGCCTTGTCGCCGATGTCGGCATGGCTTTCGAAGCTGGCCTTGACGTAGGTGCCGATGCCGCCGTTCCAGATCAGATCCACCGGCGCCTTGAGCAGGGCGTTGATCAGCTCGTTGGGCGTCAGGTGATCGGCCTGCAGATCGAAGCGCGCCTTCATCTCGGGACTGATGGCGATGCGCTTGGCACTGCGCGGGAAGATGCCACCACCCTGGGAGATCAGGCTGGCGTCATAGTCGGTCCAGCTCGACCGCGGCAGGTTGAACAGCCGTTCACGCTCGACATAGCTGCGCTCGGCGTCCGGATTGGGATCGATGAAGATGTGCAGGTGGTTGAAGGCTGCCACCAGCTCCAGGCTGCGCGAACGCAGCAGGCCGTTGCCGAAGACGTCGCCGGCCATGTCGCCGATGCCCACCACGGTGACCGGATCGGTCTGGACGTCGATGCCGCGCTCACGGAAGTGGCGCTGCACGCTGACCCAGGCGCCCCGCGAGGTGATGCCCATCTTCTTGTGGTCGTAACCCGCCGAACCACCGGAGGCGAAGGCGTCGTCGAGCCAGAAGCCATAGTCCTGGGCAATGCCGTTGGCGATGTCGGAGAAGGTCGCGGTGCCCTTGTCGGCGGCCACCACCAGATAGGGGTCGTCGCCGTCGTAGCGCACCACGGCAGCCGGCGGGACCACTTCACCGTCTTTCAGGTTGTCGGTGATGTCCAGCAGACCGCTGATGAAGATGCGGTAGCAGGCGATGGCCTCGGCCTGGATGTCGTCGCGGGAGCCGCCGGTGGGCAGACGCCGTGGTACGAAGCCACCCTTGGCGCCCACGGGGACGATCACCGAGTTCTTGACCTGCTGCGCCTTGACCAGGCCCAGCACCTCGGTGCGGTAGTCTTCCTCGCGATCCGACCAGCGCAGGCCGCCGCGGGCGACGTTGCCGAATCTCAGGTGCACCCCTTCCACGCGCGGGCTGTAGACGAAGATCTCGTAGCGCGGCACCGGGCGCGGCAGCTCGGGAATGGCCTTGGGATCGAGCTTGAAGCTGAAATAGGCCTTGGGCTTGCCAGCGGCGTCGGTCTGGAAGACGTTGGTTCTCAGGGTCGCCTTGATCAGGTCCAGGTAGCGCCGCAGGATGCGGTCCTCGTTGAGCACCGCGACATCGTCGAGGGCACTGAGGATGGCCTGCTCCAGGCGCTGCTGCTTGTCGTCCAGGTCTTCGCTGGTCATGCGCCGCGCCAGGTAGAACTTCATGCGGAACAGCCGCACCAGTTCCCGGGCGATGTCGACGTGGGCATTGAGGGTGGCGGCGATGTAGCCGATGTCGAAGCCGATGCGGATCTGCTTGAGGTAGCGTGCATAGGCGCGCAGCACCGCGACGTCCCGCCAGGGCAGCCCGGCGGTCAGCACCAGGCGGTTGAAGCTGTCGTTTTCCGCCTGCCCATCCACCACCTGGACGAAGGCATCCTGGAAGGTGTCGTTGAGTTGCTGCAGATCCAGCTCCAGGCCGGCCACGGTGGTGAAGGCGAAGTCATGGATCCAGTAGCGGCGGCCATTGCGATGGCGCAGCTCGTAGGGAAATTCGCCGAGCACGCGCAGCCCGAGGTTTTCCAGGATCGGCAGGACGTCCGACAGCGCCAGGGGCGTATCGGCGTGATAGAGCTTGCAGTGCAGGATGTTGTCGCCGGTCTGGGTCAGCGGCTGGTAGAAGCCCATGGCCAGGCGGCGCTCGTCACTGAGCGCCAGCAGGTGACGCATGTCCACCACGGCCAGGTGTGGCGCGAAGCGCTCGCGATAGCCGGCCGGGAAGCCCAGCGGATAGTCGGCGAGGATGGAGGTGCCCTGGGCTTCGCCGAAGCTGTCCACCATCAGGCTGGCGAAGTCGTCCTTCCAGCTGCGGCAGGCCTGCACCATTTCCTGTTCCAGGCGCGCCGGATCGACATCCTGCGGCTGCAGGGGATCGACGCGCAGGATGAACTGCACCCGCGCCAGCACGGACTCGGAGAAGAAGGTCCAGAATTCGCAGTCGGTGCCATGCAGGCGATCCATGAGGATCTGCTGCATGCGCTGGCGCACTTCGGTGGAATAGATGTCGCGCGGCACATAGGCCAGGCAATAGAAGAACTGGCCATAGGGATCGCGGCGCAGGAAGACGCGCACCTTGCTGCGCTCCTGGATCTGCACGATGGCCATGGCGGTGCTGAACAGATCGTCCACCGGAGTCTGGAACAGATCGTCCCGCGGCAACCCTTCGAGGACCTGGGCCAGTTCCTTGCCCAGGTGGGCGCTGCTGTCGAAATCGGCGCGGCGACGCACCTCGTCGACCTTGCGGCGGATATAGGGAATCTCGCGCACGCTGTCGTTGTAGACGCTGGAGGTGTAGAGACCCATGAAGCGGTGCTCGCGCACCACCCGGCCACTGGCGTCCACTTCGCGCAGGGAAACGAAATCGGGATAGGCCGGGCGATGCACCCGGCTCGGGTCGGCCGCCTTGGCGAAGGACAGCAGCACCGGTTCGCGCAGATAGCGCAGCGGCTCACCGGACAGGGTGATCTCGGCGGTCTCGGGGCGACCGCGCAGGCGCCGCGACAGGCCGAGCAAGGAGTCGGGCACATAGCGTTGCACCGCGGTCTCGCCGTCGCCCTCGACGGTGAATTCCTCGTAGCCGAGGAAGGTGAATCTGTCGTCGCGCAGCCAGTCGAGGAAGGCCTTGACCTCGGCCAGTTCGCCCTCCTCCACGCCGGCCGGACGCCGATCCAGCCAGCTCAGCAGGTCGGCGACCTTGGTCTTCATGGCGGCATAGTCGCCGACGGTCAGGCGCACTTCACCGAGGATCTCCTGCAGCGCCGCCTCCAGGGTGCGCAACTCGCTGGTTGCGGCACAGCGGTCGATCTCGAGGAACATCAGGGCTTCGCGGGTCACCCCTTCGCCCTGCTGGCCCTTGGGCAGCAACTCGAGCAGACGACCCTGGGCATCCCGGCGCACGCTGAGGACGCTGTTCTGCAGAGTATGGACACTGTAGCCCTGGCGATTGAGCTCCATGCGCACCGAGTCGACCAGGAACGGCGAATCGGCGTGCAGCACCTCCACCACGGTGTGGCTCGATTGCCAGCCGTGTCGTTCGTAGTCCGGATTGAAGACCTGGACCCGCGGCTCGGACGGATCGAAGACATCCAGCAGACGCCAGGCCGACAGTACGCAGCCGACCAGATCGGAGAGCCGACGCTGAGTGAGCTCTTCCAGCGGGACGATGCCGAAGAACTGGGCGGTGAAGCGCTCCAGCTGTTCGAGGGTATCCCCTTCGACATGGGCCGCGAGGGCATTCTTGAGTTGTTGTTGGAAATCCGCTTGGCTGGCAGCGGTGAAAAACGCCATAACCGTACTCCGTCCTGAAGGTGCTGTGGGCTTCGCTCCGCAGAGGACAGGCCTCTCCCGGAGCGAGTTCCACAGGGGACGAGGCCGGACTGCACCAAAAAAGTGCAAAGATGCAGTGCGGCTAGAGTAGCCAACAAAGACAGCTATGCACGTACGTCAGGGCGACAACAAGATTCAGCTGCGGAACGGATCTCAATAGTGCGGTGGCGGCGCCTCGTCCGGCAGACCACCGCCACCCGAACTCTGCAGCTCGGCCTGGCGCTCGGCCAGGACGCGAATCTGGGCCGCGCAGCGATCCAGCGCCCGCTGCTGCTCGACGATGATGTCGTTGAGGGTCTGAATGGTGTCGTCCTGGAAGGCCTGGCGCATTTCCAGGTCGGCGATACGGTCTTCAAGGGTCATGCCTGTGTCTCCTCCGCGAGCAGTACCCGCCAGCGTTCCGCTGCGGCATGGCCGGCTTCCGCGGTATGGGGCTCGCGTGGCGAGTGCCCCCATACCGGGCCGGGCCAGGCCGGATCGCCCTCCTGCCGCAACAGGACGTGCAGGTGCAATTGCCTGACGACGTTGCCCAGAGCACCGATGTTCAATTTTAGATCCGGCTGCGCGTGGCGCAACACCTGGGCAACAAGTGTCACCTCTCGCCACAGTTGTGCCTGATCCTGGGGTGACAGGTCGAGGATCTCGGTAACACTTTCGCGCCGGGGTACCAGCACCAGCCAGTCATAGCGCCTGTCGTTCAGCAGCAATACCTGACACAGCGTCAAGGACGCCACTTCCAGGGTATCTTCGGCCAGCCGTGGGTCTATTTGGAACATCTCATCTCCTGCCAACACCTGTCGGCACTAAAAGTGTGCACAGCTTTGTGCAAGTGAAACCTTTGGTGTCACAAAGGTGCAACCAACCCTTCCGAAACTGCCCATTGCTCGGGAAGCGGAGCAGCGATAGACAGGCGGGCTCAGGGATTGAGCGTTTGTGCACGCTTTTTGCTATCACGATCCGGGTACGACGATCGGACGGGAACTCTTAAAGAGCTTTCTTAAGAGTCACGGTTAATCCGCTCATCACACGCAAAATTTTGATGAAGCCTATCGCCCCTCCGAGAGAGGTGCTATATGTGCCGCCATTAGAACAAACAGCCACGGCTGACACGATGGCTGACTTTCAACCCAAAGGAGCATTTCTGATGCAAGCGATGAAGTGGAGCATTCTCGCCCTGGCCGTAGCCGCAGGGACCACTCAACTGGCTTTCGCCGACCAGCAGTCCGAGTCCAAGGGCTTTGTCGAAGACAGCAAGCTGACCCTGCTGAACCGTAACTACTACTTCAACCGGGATCTCAAGAACGGCGCCAACGATCGTAAAGATTGGAGCCATGGCTTCCTGATGAACTACGCATCGGGCTTCACTCAGGGCACCGTGGGTGTCGGTGTGGACGCCTTCGGCTACCTGGGCCTGAAACTGGACGGCGGCCGCGGCCACGTCGGTTCCGGCAACCTGCAGATCGACAGCGACGGTCGCAACAAGGACGAGTACTCCACTGCTGGCGCCGCCGTCAAACTGCGCGTCTCCAATACCGTCCTGAAGTACGGCAACGTGCAGCCCACCTCCCCGGTCTTCGCCGTGGGTGGCAGCCGCCTGTTCCCGCAGACCGCTACCGGCTTCATGCTGACCAGCGAAGAAATCGCGAACCTGTTCCTGGAAGCCGGCCACATCACCGCTGCACGTGACCGCACCAACACCTACCACGACGGCAACATGGGTTCTGCCTACACCGGCATCACCTCCAGCTCCGCCGATTACCTGGGTGGCAAGTACAAGATCAACGATCAGCTGAATGCGTCGCTGTACTACGGCCGCATGGAAGATCTGTGGAACCAGTACTACGCCAACGTCAACTTCGTGCAGCCGTTGGCAGCCAACCAGGCGCTGACCTTCGACTTCAACTACTACTACACCAAGGACGCTGGCAGCGCCAAGCTGGGTGACTTCACCAACAACGCCTACTCGCTGGCCGCCGCTTACAGCATCGATGCCCACACCTTCACCCTGGCCTACCAGGGCGTGAGCAGCGACTCGCCGTTCGACTACGTCGGCGTCGGTGGCAAAGGTGCTACCACCGGCAACGGTGGCGACAGTATCTTCCTGGCCAACTCCATCCAGTACTCCGACTTCAACGCCTCCGGCGAGAAGTCCTGGCAGGCGCGCTACGACCTGAACATGGCGACCCTGGGCGTACCCGGCCTGAGCTTCATGGCCCGCTACATCTACGGTCACGACATCGACGCGCCCAAGGGCAGCACCGCCTACGCCGGCCTGTATCAGGATGGCGACAAAGAGCGCGAGACCAACGTCGAAGCCAAGTACGTCCTGCAGAGCGGCCCGGCCAAGGACCTGTCCTTCCGCGTCCGTCAAGCCTGGCACCGTGGCGACGCCAGCACCGGCGGCACCGTCAACGAGTTCCGTCTGATCACCGAGTACCCGCTGAACATCCTCTAATAGAGGCCAGCGTCACTCGCACGATCCAGCAGCCCGGCATACGCCGGGCTGTTCTTTTCCGGCCTCCGGTCGGCGCCACCCGCGTCCCTGTACGCCCTGCCCCACCCCGCCGTACAATGCCGGTCCCGTCTCGATGCCGACAGACCGCCTAGCCATGCGTACCAGCCAGTTCCTGCTGTCCACCCTCAAAGAAACCCCTTCCGATGCCGTGGTGATCAGCCACCAGCTGTTGCTGCGTGCCGGCATGATCCGCAAGCTGGCCTCGGGTCTCTATACCTGGCTGCCGCTGGGCCTGCGCGTGCTGCGCAAGGTGGAAGCCGTGGTGCGTGAGGAAATGAACGCCACCGGCGCCCTGGAGGTGCTGATGCCGGCGATCCAGCCCGCCGAGCTGTGGCAGGAATCCGGTCGCTGGGAGCAGTACGGCCCCGAGCTGCTGCGCCTGAAGGACCGTCATCAGCGCGATTTCTGCGTGGGCCCGACCCACGAGGAAGTCATCACCGACCTGATGCGCAACGAGTTGAACAGCTACAAGCAGCTGCCGATCAACCTGTACCAGATCCAGACCAAGTTCCGCGACGAGATCCGCCCGCGTTTCGGTCTGATGCGCGGTCGCGAGTTCGTGATGAAGGATGCCTATTCCTTCCACCTGAACCAGGCGTCGCTGCAGGAAACCTACGACGCCATGTACCAGGCGTACTGCAACGTCTTCAGTCGCCTGGGCCTGAATTTCCGTCCGGTGCAGGCCGACAACGGCTCCATCGGCGGCAGCGGCTCCCACGAATTCCATGTGCTGGCCGGCTCCGGTGAAGACGACATCGCCTTCAGCGACAGCTCCGACTACGCCGCCAACATCGAGAAGGCCGAGGCCCTGCCGCGGGAAACCGCGCGGGGCGCCGCCACCGAGGAATTGCGCCTGGTCGACACCCCCGACACCAAGACCATCGCCGATCTGGTGGAGAAATTCGGTCTGGCCATCGAAAAGACCGTGAAGACCCTGGTCGTGCGTGGCGCCGAGGAAGGCACCCTGGTCGCCCTGGTGGTGCGTGGCGATCACGAACTCAACGAGATCAAGGCGGCCAACCTGCCGGAAGTCGCCAGCCCCCTGGTGTTCGCCACCGAGCCGGAGATCCGCGCGGCCATCGGCGCCAGCCCCGGTTCCCTGGGCCCGATGAATCTGTCGATCCCCTGCATCGTCGATCGCTCGGTCGCCCTGATGAGTGATTTCGGCATCGGCGCCAACCAGGAAGACAAGCACTACTTCGGCGTGAACTGGGAGCGTGATCTGCCGCTGCCCCAGGTCGCCGATCTGCGCAACGTGGTGGCCGGCGATCCGAGCCCCGATGGCCAGGGCACCCTGGTGATCAAGCGCGGCATCGAAGTGGGCCATATCTTCCAGCTGGGCACCAAGTACAGCGAGGCGATGAAGCTGTCGGTACTGGGCGAGGAAGGCAAGCCCACCACCCTGACCATGGGCTGCTACGGCATCGGGGTGTCCCGTGTGGTCGCCGCCGCCATCGAGCAGAACCATGACGAGCGCGGTATCCGCTGGCCGGCTGCCCTGGCGCCCTTCCAGATCGCCCTGGTGCCAATGAAGTACGAAAATGCCGCGGTGAAGGAAGCGACCGATCGCCTCTATGCCGAGCTGAAGGCCGCCGGCTTCGATGTGCTGCTGGACGACCGTGACAAGAAGACCAGCCCTGGCGTGAAGTTCGCCGACATGGAGCTGATCGGCATTCCCCATCGCCTGGTGGTGGGTGAGCGCGGTCTCAACGAAGGCCTGGTCGAATACAAGGGCCGTACCGACAGCGACAGCCAGAACGTCGCCCTGGCCGAGATCGTAGGCTTCCTCAAGGCCCGCTGAGAGCTACCGCTCCAGGTCAGGCGTCCGTGCGCCTGACCTGGAAGTCGGTCAGGCCTGTACAGGCCACCTCCTCCAGCTCCACCCCGGTCACCTCGGCCGCTGCCGGCCCCTGCCAGAGCCAGAGTTCCAGCTGGGCCAGGGCTTCGACCGAACCTTCCAGGTGGCATTCCACCCGGCCATCCGCCAGATTCCGCACCCAGCCGGTGACGCCCAGTCGCTGCGCCTCCTGCCGCGTGCTCTCGCGATAGTAGACGCCCTGGACGCGGCCACTGATCAGGCCATTACGTGCCGATTTTGCCATCATCGTTGGGCTCCTCGTTCTTCCAGCGCCGGCGCAACCTTGAGCCACTGGGCCACGCTCCCGGCGAGCAGTTCATGACGCTGTGCCTGCAGCCGCGTGAAGGCGTCCTGCAGCTGTGGATACCAGTCACCGGGAAAGCGTTCGGCAGGCGGCCAGCAATCCGGCGCCGGCGGTGCCCAGGGCGCACGATCCAGCAGATCCAGCAGCGCATAGCCATGCAGGTCGCGGCAGAGCACCCAGTGGCCGCTGTCGTTCTGGCACACCAGGCGTTCCTGCTGCAGGAACGCCAGCACCGCATGCCATTCATGCTCCGGCAGCTTCCAGCCCGCCTGGTGCAGCCGCCCCAGGTGCAGACTGGAACCGCTCTGCTGCCGTTCCAGGAAAGCGCGCAGCACGGCGAGCAGGATGAAGAAGGCCGGCAGCGGTGCGCGGCGCCAGTGATGGGTGGTGGACAGGCTGCAGACCACCTCCGCGCCGAGCAGCACGATCAGCCAGCAGACATAGATCCACACCAGGAACAGCGGCACCGTGGCAAAGGCACCATAGATCAGCTGGTAGCCGGGGAAATAGAAGACATAGAGGCCGAACAGACTCTTGGCCGCCTCGAACAGCACCCCGGTGAGTGCCCCACCAATCAGCGCGTGGCGCAGCGGGACCCGGGTGTTGGGCACGGCGGCATACAACAGGGTGAAGGCGGCGATGCTGAACAGCAGCGGCGTGACCTTGAGCAGTGCCTGGGCGCCGGACATGCCGTAGGAGCCGAACACCAGGGCCACCGAGGCCAGGTAGGTACTCATGGCGAAGCCGGCGCCCAGCAGCAGGGGTCCCAGGCTGAGCACCGCCCAGTAGAGCAGGAAGCTGGAGACCCCGCGCCGCGGAATGCGTACCCGCCAGATGTCGTTGAAGGTCTTTTCCACCGTCACCAGCATGAAGAAGGACGTCACCGCCAGGAGGGCCACGCCCAGCCAGGTCAGGTGCCGCGCCTGCTCGATGAAGTTGCGCAGGTACTCTTCCAGGGTCGCCCCGGTGGAGGGCACGAAATTGCGGAAGATGAAGGCCTGGATCTGCACTTCCGTGCCCTGGAAGGCGGGTATCGCCGAGAGCATGGCGAAGGTGACGGTCATCACCGGGACCACCGCGAACAGGGTGGTATAGGTGAGAGCCGCGGCATTGTTGGGGGCGCGGTCTTCGATGAAGCGGTCGGCGAGGTAGCGAACGAAGGACAGCAGTTCACGCAAGCGGGCCGGCATTGGCGGTTCCTCGAAAGGCACGGTCAAGGGCTGGCGCGGCAGTCCTCGCCAACCCGCTACAATGGGCATCTTACCTTCTATGGATCAGCCCATGAGTGAAATCGTCCTCTATCACAATCCGCGCTGCTCGAAATCGCGGGCGGCCCTGGAGCTGCTGCAAAGCCGCGAGCTAGCCGTGTCCGTGGTGCCCTACCTGGAAACGCCGCCGGATGCCGCCACCCTGCGCGCGCTGCTCGCCAAGCTGGGCCTGGAAGCGCGTCAGTTGCTGCGCACCGGCGAGGACGCCTATCGCGAATTGAACCTCGCCGACCCGGCGCTGGACGACGCAGCCCTGATCGCGGCCATGGCCGCCCATCCCAAGCTGATCGAAAGACCCATCGCCGTGCGCGGCGAACGCGCCGTCGTCGGTCGTCCCCCCGAGCGTGTCCTGGAGATCCTGCAATGACCCCCGAAGCCTATGTCCTGGTGCTCTACTACAGCCGCCATGGCGCCACCGCCGAGATGGCCCGCCAGGTCGCCCGCGGGGTAGAGATGGGCGGCATGGCCGCGCGCCTGCGCACCGTGCCGGCAGTCTCCGCCGAGTGCGCCGCCGTCGCCCCGGCGGTGCCCGAGCAGGGCGCGGTCTACGCCACCCTCGACGACCTGCGCGATTGCGCGGCCCTCGCTCTGGGCAGTCCGACGCGCTACGGCAACATGGCCGCCGCCATGAAGTACTTTCTCGACGGCACCAACAGCCTCTGGCTGACCGGCGCCCTGGTGGACAAGCCCGCTGGCGTCTTCACCTCCACCGCCAGTCTGCATGGCGGCCAGGAGAGCACCCTGCTGTCCATGGCCCTGCCGCTGCTGCACCACGGCATGCTCATCACCGGCCTGCCCTACAGCGAGAGCGCCCTGCTGGAAACCAAGGGGGGCGGTACGCCCTATGGGCCGAGTCATTTCGCCGGAGCGGATGGCAAGCGCGCGCTGGACGAGCAGGAGACGGCGCTGTGCCGGGCCCTGGGCAAGCGCCTGGCGACCCTGGCGGGTCGCCTGCAGCAATAGCGGTAGCCGGCGCGGCTACCAGCCCATGATTTCCTTGACGAAGGGAATGGTGAGCTTGCGTCGCGCCTGCAGCGACGCCTGATCCAGGCGTTCGAGCATGTCGAACAGGGCGTCCATGCTGCGGGTGTTGCGCGAGAGGATGAAGCGACCGACCTCGTCGGTCAGGTGCAGGCCGCGGCGGGAGGCCCGCAGTTGCAGGGCGCGCAGCTTGTCTTCGTCGGACAGCGGGCGCAACTGGAAGACCAGCGCCAGGGTCAGGCGCGACTTGAGATCGGCCAGCTGCACCGGCAATTGCCGCGGCGAGGCGGTACTGGAGATCAGCAGTCGCTTGCCGGCATCGCGCAGGCGATTGAACAGATGGAAGAGCGCCTCTTCCCAGCGCCGCTGCCCGGCCAGGGCGTCGAGATCGTCGAGGCAGACCAGCTCGCACTGTTCGAGGTTGTCGAACAGCTCGACGCCGTAGTCGGCCAGTTCGCCCATGGGCAGGTAGATGGCGCGCTCGCCCAGTTCTTCCAGGCGGTGACAGGCGGCCTGCATCAGGTGGCTGCGACCGGCACCCGCGCCGCCCCAGAGATAGATCAGGCTTTCCGTCCAGCCGGCGTCGGCATCGCAGAGACGCTCGACATAGCCGAGCGCCGCGGCATTGGCGCCAGGGTAGTAGTTGACGAAGGTGGCGTCGTCACGCAGACGAATGCCCAGGGGCAGCTGTAAAGGCATCATGCCGGCTCGAACGGCTCTTGGCAGTTTCGCGAGGGCGCCAAGTCTAACCAAATCCCGGGCCCCTCGCAGCAGCCGCTTCAGTCTTAGGTGTCAGCCCTCATGGCCAGCGGAAATACAGGGTGGTTCGCGCCGGTTGCGCGGCTGGCGCCGGCGGGGCCGCGGGCGGGGTCGGAGCAGCCGTGGCATCCACGGGTGCAGCCGGGGTCGCCGGTGCCGGAGCGGCCGGCGCCGTAGCGGGCTGCAGACCGGCAAGACCGAGTTGCGCCTGCAACTGGTCCGGATTGGCGGTGAGGTCGTAGGTCAGCTGGGTGCCGTCGACCTTGACCAGCCGGCTCGACAGGGGCTCCAGCACCTTCTGCAGCTGGGCATAGCGTTCGAAGTTGGAATTGTCGGCCACCAGGGTCAGCGGCTGGGTCGTGCCCGGGCGGGAGACGAATTTCTTCGACAGGCGCGCGGCGACATCCTGCAGCACCGCAGCGGCCAGGGCATCCTGATCGGCGGCCTGGCTGCTGCCCTGTTCGGCGGCACCGTTGTTCCACAGGCGCCACTGGGCCTGCCAGCCATTGCCTTGGGGTTTGGCGTGGACGGCCAGCAGGGCGTTGGCGCCGTAGCGCTCGGAGGCCTGGCGCAGGGCGGTCGGATCGCTGGCGTCGATGTTGGCGGCGGTGCCGGCGAGTTGTTCGTTGAGGTCGGCCAGCGGCAGACGGATCGGCAGACCGGCGCGCTGGGCGCCGCGCTGGACCCCGGTGCTGGCGGGCTGGCCGTCACCGACCAGGGTCGCCCCGCTGTCGGCGTCGTTGAGCCACCAGATCATCACCACCGGACGATTGGCGCCCCATACCGAGAGACCCGCCTGACCCAGGGCCCGCTCGGTGGCGGCCGGATCGAAGTTGACCACCAGCACCTCTGGCGGACCGGCGTCGTAGCCGTACTGGCTGATCAGGGATTCGGGCGCCGCCAGGGCGCTGGCCAGCGCCGGGGTCTGGCCGGCCTGGGGGTTGCCGGTCAGGCGCCCGGCCAGGACCTGCAGGGCGTGCTTGAGGGCGGCATTGCGCTCGTCCGGCTGTTGCGAGGTCACCGGCTCGCGGACCTGGTAGAGGTTGTCCACCACCTCGGCGCGGGCGAGCGGACTCAGGACCAGCAGCGAAGCGAGCAACGGAAGGACGAGACGGCGCATGGCGATTCCATAGAAGGGGCAAGGGGCATACCTTAAAAGCCGCCTGACCCGCGAGCAAGGGCACTGGGTCGCGGGCCGCGCAGAAGGTTGCGGCAGAGACTGCCCGCCCGGCGAACGGGCAGGCGATCTGGCTCAGACCACGGCAGGCTGGCCGGGTGCCATCGCCGCCCGGACCAGAGGCCGCGGCGGGCCGCGTGCTTTGGCACGGCTTCTGGTAAAATCGCCCGCCTCATTGCCGGCTGGCGCCAGCCGGCTCGTTTCGCCATTAGCCAAAGGCCAGGATTCATGAGCAAACAACCCCAGCTGAGCTACAAGGACGCCGGTGTAGACATCGACGCCGGTGAGGCTCTGGTAGAACGCATCAAGGGCGTCGCCAAGCGCACCGCCCGCCCGGAAGTCATGGGCGGCCTGGGGGGCTTCGGTGCCCTGTGCGAGATCCCGGCAGGCTATCGCCAGCCGGTACTGGTCTCCGGCACCGACGGTGTCGGTACCAAGCTGCGCCTGGCCATGAACCTGGCCAAGCACGACAGCATCGGCATCGACCTGGTCGCCATGTGCGTCAACGACCTGGTGGTCTGCGGCGCCGAGCCGCTGTTCTTCCTCGACTACTACGCCACCGGCAAGCTCAACGTCGACGTCGCCGCCCAGGTGGTGACCGGCATCGGCACCGGCTGCGAACAGGCCGGCTGCTCCCTGGTGGGCGGCGAGACCGCCGAGATGCCCGGCATGTACGAAGGCGAAGACTACGACCTGGCCGGCTTCTGCGTCGGCGTGGTGGAGAAGTCCCAGATCATCGACGGTTCCAAAGTGGCTACCGGCGACGCCCTGATCGCCCTGCCCTCCTCCGGTCCGCACTCCAACGGCTATTCGCTGATCCGCAAGATCATCGAGGTGGCCGGTGCCGACATCGAGAACATCCAGCTCGACGGCCAGCCGCTGACCGAGCTGCTGATGGCGCCCACCCGCATCTACGTCAAGCCGCTGCTCAAGCTGATCAAGGACACCGGCGCGGTCAAGGCCATGGCCCACATCACCGGCGGCGGTCTGCTGGACAACATCCCGCGCGTGCTGCCCGAAGGCGCCCAGGCGGTGCTCGACGTGGCCAGCTGGCAGCGTCCGGCGGTGTTCGACTGGCTGCAGCAGCAGGGCAACGTCGACGAGACCGAGATGCACCGCGTGCTGAACTGCGGCGTGGGCATGGTCATCTGCGTGGCCCAGGAGCAGGTCGAAGCCGCCCTGCAGGTGCTGCGTGCCGAGGGTGAGCAACCCTGGGTCATCGGCCGCATCGAACAGGCCGCCGCCGGCGCCGACCAGGTCGTGCTGAACAATCTGAAACAGCACGGATGAGTCAAGCCGACTGCGCCGTGGTGGTGCTCATCTCCGGCCACGGCAGCAACCTGCAAGCCCTGATCGACGCCGCGACGCCGCCCGTGCGGATCGCGGCGGTGATCGCCAACCGCGCCGAGGCCTATGGTCTGGAGCGGGCCCGGCAGGCCGGGATCGCCACCCAGGTGATCGATCACCGCGAGCATGCCGATCGCCAAGGCTTCGATGCGGCCCTGGCGGCCGCCATCGACGCCCAGGGCGCCGATCTGGTGGTGCTGGCCGGCTTCATGCGCATCCTCACGCCGGGCTTCGTGCGGCGCTACCAGGGTCGCCTGCTCAATATCCATCCTTCGCTGCTGCCCCTCTACAAGGGCTTGCACACCCACCAGCGCGCCCTCGATGCCGGCGATGCCTGGCACGGGTGCAGCGTGCACTTCGTCACCGAAGAGCTGGATGGCGGTCCGGTCGTGCTGCAGTCGCGGGTGCCGGTACGTTCCGAAGATACGGCGGAGAGCCTGGCGACACGGGTACACGCCGCCGAGCACCTCCTTTATCCTGTGGCCGTGCGGTTGTTCGCCGAAGGCCGTCTGCGGCTGGGTACCCTGGGTGCCGAGCTGGACGGCGAGGCGCTGCCGCCTACCGGGGCCGAGTTGCCGTCGCTGACGGCCGTGGCCTCCCCTTCCTGATCCAAGGAGAAACTGATGCGACGTCTGTTGTTCCTATTGGCCACCCTCTGCAGCGCCTCGGCCTTCGCCTTCGACCTGCAGCCGTTCACGGCCAGCTACACCGCCGACTGGAAGCAGATGCCGGTCAGCGGCTCGGCCGAGCGCTCGTTGCAGAAGGAAGCCGATGGCCGCTGGGAGCTGAAGTTCGAAGCCTCCATGCTGGTCGCCGGCCTCAACGAATCCAGCACCTTCCGCCGCGAAGGCGAGGCCTTTCTGCCGGATACCTACCAGTACAAGCGCAGCGGCCTGGGCAAGAGCCGCGAAAGCGAGCTGACCTTCGACTGGGCCGGCAAGAAGGTCACCGGCAAGGACAAGGATGATCCGGTCAGCCTGACCCTGGATCGCGGTCTGCTGGACAAGTCCACCTACCAGCTCAAGCTGCAGCAGGACGTGGCCGACGGCAAGAAGAGCATGAGCTACCAGATCGTCGACGGCGACAGCATCGACACCTATGACTTCCGCGTCATCGGACCGGAGCGCATCCGCACCCCGCTGGGTCTGCTCGACACCATCAAGGTCGAGCGCGTGCGCGACCCCACCAAGAGCAGCCGCAAAACCGAGCTGTGGTTCGCCAAGGACTGGGACTATCTGCTGGTGCGTCTCTACCAGCAGGAGAGCGACGGCAAGGAATACCAGACCAGCCTCAAGGAAGGCACGGTCAATGGGCGCACGGTGAAGGGCGCCAACTGATCTGGTCTGCAGGCAAAAAAACGCCCTCTTCGGAGGGCGTTTTCTTTTTATGCGCCCACGCAGGTGTGATGGCTGCCCCTGGTGACAGGCGAGTGGGTATCCAGCAGCCTTTTTCAGGCAGTGTGCCTCTTCTCCTATCGCGGCCATGGGCCGCTCCTACAAAATCCATAAAGGTGTAGGAGCGGCCCATGGCCGCGATACCAACGCCGCGAGACGACAACCGCAAGCGCGACAGATTGTCGCAGAAGTTGTAACGACTTGTTGCCGAGATACGCCTTGGTCCGGAAGCGAAACGCTCTAGTATGGGTTTTCAAGCCCTGCCGTAGCGCGGGCTCGACCAAGGAGATTCAGCATGACCATTACCGTAACCGAACGTGACGAAGACCATATGTCCCGCGAAGCCCGTGGCCTGGGCATGCATCTGTGGGACGTGAAGCAGGAAGGGGAACTGGTCGGCGTCTACCAGAGCGAAGCCGCTGCCCTGGAATACAAGGAGCAGATCGAGCACGAAGGCGCGTCGCACGCCGAGTGAGTCGAAGGATCTTTTTACCGACTGCCTGAAAAAGGCCCGCCTCTTGGAGGCGGGCCTTTTTCGTTTCCGGGAGGAGCGAGGGGGTGCGGTAGGTTGGGTTGAGCGGAGTGAAGTCCAGCGTCACCTGGTCCAGCGGTGTGTTTGGTCCCCCTCACCCCAACCCTCTCCCAGAGGGAGAGGGGGTGGTTCAGCGCGGGGAGCTCCTTTGTCGGAGCCCAACAATCTCAGTCAGTGCATCAGCTCGTCGGCGAATACCTTGTCCAGGGTGATGGGCAGATCGCGGACCCGCTTGCCGGTGGCGTGGAAGATGGCGTTGGCGATGGCCGCGGCCACGCCGACGATACCGATCTCGCCGATGCCCTTGGCGCCGAGCGGATTGACGATCTCGTCCTTCTCCTCGACGAAGATCACCTCCAGCTGCTGGATGTCGGCCTGCACCGGGAAGTGGTATTCCGCCAGGCTGTGGTTCATCCAGCGACCTTCGCTGGTGTCCATCATCCCCTCTTCCTGCAGGCCCATGCCGATACCCCAGACGATGCCGCCGGCCACCTGGTTCTCGCCGGTCTTGAGGTTGAGGATGCGACCCGCGGCCACCGCGGTGACCACGCGACTGACCTGGACGCTGCCGAAGTCTTCGTCGACCTTGACCTCGACGAACACCGCCGAGTGGGTACCGGTGGCGTAGTCGTCGCGTCCTTTCGCCGGTTCAGCGCTGGCCAGGGTTTCCATGGACGGCGAACCCGAGGCCTTGAGGATGGCGGTGAAGTCGACGCGCTGGGCCGGGTCGGTCTTGAGGCTGATGCCGCCATCGGCGAACACCACCTGGTCCAGTTCGGCCTTGGCCAGCGGCGAGTCGTCTATCTCCTTGGCCGTATCCAGCAGTTGCTGGCGCAGCTGGTCGCAGGCCAGTTTCACCGCGGTGCCCACCGAGGAGACGGTGAAGGAACCACCTTCCAGCGGCGCTTTGGGCAGGGTGGAATCGCCCAGCTTGAAGGTGACCTTGTCCAGCGGCAGGCCGAGGTTTTCGGCGGCGATCTGGGTCATCACCGTGTAGGTGCCGGTGCCGATGTCGGAGGTGGCACTGGCCACCACCAGGCTGCCGTCGATGTTCATCACCGCCTTGGCGGTGGCGGGTTGCTGCATGGCTTCCCAGACCCCGGTGGCCATGCCCCAGCCCACCAGCTGGTTGCCGTCGCGCATGGAGCGTGGCGCCATGCTGCGTCGCTCCCAGCCAAACCGCTCGGCGGCCTGGCGATAGCACGCCAGCAGTTCCTTGCTGGAATAGGGCTTGCCCTTGGCCGGATCGGTGTCGGTGAAATTGCGGATGCGCAATTCCAGCGGATCGATGTCGGCAGCATAGGCCAGTTCGTCCATGGCGCTTTCCAGCGCATAGACACCCAGCACCGCGCCCGGGGCGCGCATGTCCAGCGGGGTGTAGACGTCCAGCGCGGCCAGTTGATAGGCCAGCTTGACGTTGGGGCAGGCATAGAGCGACGCCGACCAGACCAGCACCATTTCGGTGAAGTCCTCGAAGCGCGAGGTGATGCCCAGGGCGCTGTGATCGATGGCCTGCAGCTTGCCGTCGCTGTCGCAGGCCAGCTTGAGCTGCTGGTAGGTCTCGGGGCGATAGCCGAAGGTGAACATCTGCTGGCGCGTCAGGGTCACCCGCACCGAGCGCTTGAGCTGCAGCGCGGCCATGGTCGCCAGCACCAGCTGGTACTGGGGACGCAGACCGGAGCCGAAGGCTCCGCCGACGAAGGGCGAGATGACCTTCACGTCGCCCTCGCTCAGGCCGAAGATGTTGCTGACGAACTGGGCGCTGTTCTGCACGCCCTGGGTCTTGTCGTGGACCGTCAGCTTGCCGTCCTTGTGGTAGATGACGGTGGAGGCATGCATCTCCATGGGATTGTGGAATTCCGCCGCGGAGTGGTACTCGGCCTCGATACGGACGGGCGCCGCGGCCCAGGCCGCCGGGGCGTCGCCGCGGTTGTCCGGCAATTCCATGGGCGCTTCGTGGGCCTGGTCGCGGGCCTGGGCCAGGTCGGTGGCGTGGTCTTCCTCGCTGTACTGGGCACGGATCAGCGAGGCGGCGTGGCGCGCGGCCTCGAAGGTCTCGGCCACCACCAGGGCGATGGGCTGGCCGCTGTAGAGGATGCGATCGTTGTACAGCGGCCGGAAGGGCTTGCCGTCGGCCGCGTCCATGTCGGTGTAGCTCTCGTCGTAGCTGGCCATCTTCGGTCGGTTGAGATGGCTGAGCACCTCGAGCACACCCGGCTGGGCCAGGGCTTCGCTGACGTCCAGGCCAAGCAGGCGGCCCTTGGTGATGGTGGCGTTGACTACGAAGCCGAAGGCCAGATCAGGAACGCTGAATTCGCCGGCATAGAGCGCCTGACCGGTGACCTTGAGCGGACCGTCGACGCGGGGAACGGCTTTTTGCAGATGGACGATGGTCATTGCAGGGTACCTCCGGCGGCTTCGGTAAGGGCACGCACGATGGCGCGCCGGGCCAGTTCGATCTTGAAGCTGTTGTGGGCGAAGCCCTGGGCGCCCTGCAGCAGGCGATCGGCCAAGTGGCCAAAGGCCGCCTTGTCCGCCACCTGCCCGACCAGCGCCTGCTCGGCTTCTGGCAGGCGCCAGGGTTTGTGGGCCACGCCGCCCAGGGCGACGCGGACCTGCTTGATGCGCTCGCCGTCCAGTTCCAGCGCGGCTGCCACCGAGACCAGGGCGAAGGCATAGGAGGCGCGGTCGCGGATCTTCAGGTAGGCGCTGTTGGCCGCCAGGCTGTCGGCCGGCAGGGTCACGGCGGTGATGAGTTCATCGGCGGCGAGGTTGGTATCGCGCTCGGGGGTGTCGCCGGGCAGGCGATGGAAGTCGACGAAGTCGATGACGCGCTCGCCACTCGGACCGCTCACCTCGACCCGGGCTTCCAGCGCGGCCAGGGCCACGCACATGTCCGAGGGATGGGTGGCGATGCACTGCTCGCTGTGACCGAGGATGGCGTGGATGCGATTCTGCCCTTCGCGCGCGCCGCAGCCGGAGCCGGGCTCGCGCTTGTTGCAGGGGGTGCCCACGTCGTAGAAGTAGTAGCAGCGGGTACGCTGCAGCAGGTTGCCGCCGGTGGAGGCCATGTTGCGCAGTTGCGGCGAGGCGCCGGCGAGGATGGCCTTGGCCAGCAGCGGATAGCGCCGCTGTACCTCGGGGTGATAGGCGACCTCGGCGTTCTTGACCAGAGCACCGATGCGCAGACCGCCTTCGGCGGTGGTCTCGACCTCGCGCAGGGGTAGGCCGTTGACGTCGATCAGCTGCTCGGGGCGCTCGACGTTTTCCTTCATCAGATCCAGCAGGTTGGTGCCACCGGCGATGAAATGGGTCTGGGGGCCATGCTGGCGGATGGCGTCGGGCACGGCGTTGGGCTTGGCATAACCGAAGCGGTTCATTCGCGGCCCTCCCCTTGCTGGCAATCCGGACGCGCCCGCTCGATGGCGGCGCGGATGTTGCGATAGGCGCCGCAGCGGCAGAGGTTGCCGCTCATCTGCTCGGCCACCTCGGCCTCGCTGTGGGCATGGCCCTCCTTGAGCATGCCGATCGCCGAGCAGATCTGCCCCGGGGTGCAATAGCCGCACTGGAAGGCGTCTTCGGCGACGAAGGCGGCCTGCATGGGGTGCAGCTGGTCGCCCTGGGCCAGGCCCTCGACGGTGGTGACCTCGGCGCCGTCCTGCATGACCGCCAGGGCCAGGCAGCTGTTGATGCGGGTACCGTTGACCAGCACGGTGCAGGCGCCGCACTGCCCGTGATCGCAGCCCTTCTTGGTACCGGTCAGATCGAGGTGGTCGCGCAAGAGATCGAGCAGCGTGGTCCAGGGCTCCACGGCCAGCTGCAGCTGCTTGCCGTTGAGGGTCAGGGCGATGGTATGGGACTCGGGTTCGGCCAGGGGCTGGAGCTGGCGCGCGGGGGTGGCGTTCATGGCGGACCTCACGGTTAAAGCCGCGGGGTGCAGATTGCCCCCGTGGTCGGAATCAGGCGGTGACAGCGAAAGGCCACCTCAGGTAAGGGACTGCGCCCGACCGGAAGCGGTTCAGCACCCCTGCCCAGCGGTATTCAACGTCACGTTGAAGGTTGTTCAGCGAAGCGTTGGAAAGCCCGTGTCAGAGGGTTTCGCCCTGGTCAGGACACATCTGGTATGGCGCTTCGCTACGCCAGCGGCCCAGTGGCCTGAACCCCATAGGTTCTGGGGCAGTCATCAGAACTCCCGTGATGTGCCCCCAACGATGAGAATCCGACCATGGCTTCCGACTCCGATGCACGCTGGCGCCTGTCCCGGCGTCAGTTCCTCGGCACCTCCGCGGTGCTGGTAGCGACCAGCGCCATACCCGGCTATGGCTTCGCCCAGGCCAGCGGTGGCGCGCCCCTGACGCCCCAGGCCATCGCCGCCCGCCTGCCGCAACTGCTGCCGCTGACCCTGCAGATCAATGGCGAGGCGCGCCGGCTCCGGGTCGACAGCCGCACCACCCTGCTCGATGCGCTGCGCGAGAACCTGCACCTCACCGGCACCAAGAAAGGCTGCGACCATGGCCAGTGCGGCGCCTGCACGGTGCTGGTGAACGGCCAGCGCATCAACAGCTGCCTGAGCCTGGCGGCCATGCACGAAGGCGACACCATCACCACCATCGAGGGCCTGGGCAACGCCGAGCGCCTGCATCCCATGCAGGCGGCCTTCCTGGCCAAGGACGGTTTCCAGTGCGGCTATTGCACCCCGGGGCAGATCTGCTCGGCGGTGGCCCTGCTGGACGAGGTCAAGGCCGGCATGCCCAGTCACGTCTCGAAGCGCCTCGACGGACCGATGCGGCTGAGCGAGGAAGAGATCCGCGAGCGCATGAGCGGCAATCTCTGCCGCTGCAGTGCCTATCCCAACATCGTCGCGGCCATCCAGATGGCGGGGGGCCAGGCATGAGAGTCTTCGACTATCAGCGCGTGCAGACCGAAGCCGATGCCAGCCGCCAGGGTGCGCGGGCCGGCAGTCGCTTCATCGCCGGCGGTACCAATCTACTGGACCTGATGAAGCTGGAGATCGAGACCCCCAGCCAGGTGCTGGACATCAATCGCCTGCAGCTGGACCAGATCAGCGCCACCGCGGACGGCGGCCTGCGCATCGGTACCCTGGTGCGCAACTCCACCCTGGCCGCCGATGCCCGGGTGCGCGAACGCTATCCGGTGCTCTCCCGCGCGCTGCTGGCCGGTGCCTCGGCGCAGTTACGCAACAAGGCCACCACCGGCGGCAATCTCCTGCAGCGCACCCGCTGCTCCTACTTCTACAACACCGCCATGCCCTGCAACAAACGCCAGCCCGGCAGTGGTTGCGCGGCCCTGGGCGGCTTCAATCGGATGAACGCCGTCATCGGCGCCAGCGACCAGTGCATCGCCGTGCATCCCTCCGACATGGCGGTGGCCATGCGGGTGCTGGACGCCACGGTAGAGACCCGCGAAGCCAATGGCCGCACCCGGCGCATCCCCCTCGCCGATTTCCATCGCCTGCCCGGGGACACCCCGCAGATCGAGACGGTGCTGCAACCCGGCGAACTCATCACCGCCGTGACCCTGCCGCCGCCACCGCCCGGCATCCAGGTCTATCGCAAGGTGCGCGACCGTGCCTCCTATGCCTTCGCCCTGGTGTCCATGGCCGCCATCGTCGAGCTGGACGGCCCGCGCATCCGCAGCGGTCGGGCGGCCTTCGGCGGCCTGGCGCACAAGCCCTGGCGGGTGGCGGCGGCCGACCAGGCCTTTGCCGGCCAGGCCGTGGACAGCGATCTGGCGGCCGTGGGCGATGCCCTGCTCGCCGGTGCCCGTGGCTATGGCCACAACGACTTCAAGCTCGAGCTGACCCGCCGCATCCTGCGCGCCGGCGTGGCCGACGCTCGCCAACAGGCCTGAGGACAGCAGCATGGAAATGAACGAACCCGCCGGCCGCAACCTGATCGACGAGAATCGCGGCGGCCTGATCGGCAAGCCCATCGACCGCGTCGACGGCCTGCTCAAGGTCACCGGCCAGGCGCCCTACAGCTTCGAATTCCGCAACGATCGCGTCGCCTACGGCTTCATCGTCGGCGCCACCATCGCCAAGGGCCGCATCAGCCGGCTGGACACCTCGGCCGCGGAGGGCGCGCCGGGCGTGCTCAGCGTGCTGACCTATCGCAACGCGCCACGCCAGGCCGCCCGCGAGCCGGAGAACAGCGGTCGCTTCACCCGGCCCAAGCCCTACCTCGACAGCGACCAGGTGCGCTATTTCGGCGAGCCGGTGGCCTTCGTGGTGGCCGAGACCTTCGAGGAGGCGCGCCTGGCGGCGGCCTTGGTGGAGATCGACTACGCGGCCGAACCGGGCGTCTTCGACCTCGCCGCCAACCTCGGCCAGGCGGTCAAGCCGCCGGATGCCGATCAGCCCACCGATACCGCCTCGGGCGATGTCGACGCCGCCTTTGCCCGGGCGCCGATCAAGCTCGACGAGCGCTATACCACGCCCTACCACATCCATGCGCAGATGGAGCCCCACGCCAGCCTCGCCCAGTGGGACGGCGACCGGGTGACCATCTATTGCTCCACCCAGTTCGTCGAGCAGGCGCAGAGTTGCGTGGCCAATACCCTGCAGCTGCCCAAGGAAAACGTGCGCATCGTGGCGCGCTATATCGGTGGTGGCTTCGGTGGCAAGTTGCCGATCTATGCCGACGCCCTGATCGGCGCCATGGCCGCTCGCGCCATCGGCCGGCCGGTCAAGGTCACCCTCACCCGCCAGCAGATGTTCCAGATCACCGACCATCGCTCGGCCACCATCCAGCGCATCCGCCTGGGCGCCGACCGCGAGGGCCGTATCCAGGCGATGGCCCACGAAGGCTGGTCCCATTCCGCCCGCGGCCTCACCTACTACGAACCCACCGGCCTGTCCTCGCGCACCCTCTATGCTGGCGACGACCGCCTGGTGGCGCACCGCATGGTCGAGCTGGATCTGCCCGAGTCCGGCTCCTGCCGGGCGCCCGGCGAAGCCGTGGGCATGCTAGCCAGCGAAAGCGCCATGGACGAGCTGGCGGTCATGCTCGGTCTCGATCCCATCGAGCTGCGCATCCGCAACGAGCCCAGCCAGGATCCGGAAAAGCACATCCCCTTCTCTTCCCGCAAACTGGTGGAGTGCATGCAGGACGGCGCCCGCCGCTTTGGCTGGAGCCAGCGCAAGGCCACGCCCGGCCAGGTGCGCGAGGGCGACTGGCTGATCGGCATGGGTATGGCGGCAGCCAGTCGCGCCAACATGCTCAGGCCGTCCCAGGCCGGGGTGCGTCTGGAAGCCGATGGCTCGGCCACGGTCAAGACCTCCATGACCGACATCGGCACCGGGACCTACACCATCCTGGCGCAGATCGCCGGCGAGTCGCTCGGCTTGCCGGTGGAGCGGGTCAAGGTGCTGCTGGGCGACAGCGACGACCCGGCCGGAGCCGGGTCGGGTGGCTCCTTTGGCGCCGCCAGTTCCGGTTCCTCGGTCTATGTCGCCTGCGAGAATCTACGGCTGAAGGCGGCAGAGGCGGCGGGCCTGGATCCGGCCAGCGCCCGCTTCGTCGGTGGTCGGCTGATCGCCGACAACGGCAGTCGCGACCTCGCCGAACTGGCGCGCCAGCACGATCTCCAGGCCATCGGCGAGATCAAGCCGGGCCAGACGCTCAAGGACTATTCCCAGCAGGGCTACGGCGCCTTCTTCGCCGAGGTGGGGGTACACGCCCTCACCGGCGAGATCCGCCTGCGGCGCATGCTCGGGGTGTTCGCCGCGGGCCGCATCCTCAACGAGAAGACCGCCCATTCGCAGATGCTTGGCGGGATGATCTGGGGCGTGGGCAGCGCCCTGCACGAAGACGGGGTGATCGACGTTCGCCACGGGCACTTCGTCAACCATGACCTGGCCGACTACCACTACCCCTGCCACCTGGACATTCCCGCCATCGAAGCCCATTTCCTGCCGGAAGTGGACGACAAGGCCAATCCGCTGAAGATCAAGGGCGTCGGCGAGCTGGGGATCTGCGGCGCCGGGGCCGCGCTCACCAACGCCGTCTACAACGCCTGCGGGGTGCGCATCCGCGATTATCCGCTGACGGTGGACAAGGTGCTGGCCGGACTGAAGACGGCCTGACGGCGGGCGGCGCGGTTCAGCGCGCCGCCTTGCCCCCGGCCCGTGTCGCCAGCAGCACCCCACCGATGGCGATCACCATGGCCACCCAGGCCAGCGGCGGCAGGGTCTCGCCCAGCAGTAGCCAGGCGCTCAGGGCGGCGCCCGGCGGCACGCAAAAGAACAGCGCACTGACCCGCGCCGCCTCGCCGGCGCGGATCATCCACACCAGCAGGCTGATGGCCAGGAGCGAGTTGGCCAGTACCAGGTAGGCCAGGGCGCCGATGAAGGCCGGCGCCCAGTGCACCGGATTGTGCTCGAACAGCAGCGCCACCGGCGCGCAGCAGACCAGGCCGACGCTGTACTGCACCAGGTTGTTGGTGACCGGATGCTGGGCCACGCCCAGGCGCTTTTCGTAGAGCACGGCGCTGGTCATGCCCAGCAGCGCGCCGACCGCCAGGAAGATGCCCGGGACGGACTCCACGGCGACGCTGGCCCGGGCCAGGATCACCCCGATGGCGCCGAGCAGCCCCAGGGCCAGCCCCAGCCACTGCAGCGGCGTCACCCGCTCGCCCACCAGCAGGGGTGCGCCCAGGGCCACCAGGATCGGCTGCAACGAAGCAACCATGGCCACCACGTTGGCCGAGGCGCCCAGCACCAGGGCGCCATAGCTCATGCCGAAATAGACGCCCTGGATCAGAAAGCCCACCACGGCGAGATTCGCCCATTCCCGCCGCGTTCGTGGCAGCGGCGGACGCAGGACCAGAAAAGCCACCAGCAGCACGCTGAAGGCCAGCGCATAGCGCATCGCCAGCAGGGTGAAGGGCGGCGCATAGGCCAGACCCACCTTGGACACGGCGAAGCCGGCGGACCACAGGGCCAGGAACACCAGGGGAATGAGGCGCAGCAACCAGGGATTCAGCGAGGTGGACGACATCGGATGCTCAGGGCCAGGCGAGTCAGCGGGACGCGACTCGCGAGCGGGAAGGATAGCTGACGATCAACAGCCCGCTGAGCACCAGGGCCGCGCCGGCGAGAAATCCCGGACCCGGGGTCTCGCCCAGCAGCCAGACGCCCATCAGCACACCGAACAGGGGCGTCAGCAGGGTCAACACGCCCAGGGGCGCCGCGCGATAGCGACTGAGCAGCACGAACCAGCCCAGCAGACTGATACCAGCGACGATGAACACCTGAAAGGCCAGGCTCGACCAGGCCAGGGAATCCAGCCCGGCCAGATCCAGGCGCTTGCCGAGCGGCAGGGCCAGCGCCAGCAGCACCACGCCGGTCACCCCGAGTTGATAGAACAGGGTGCGCAGCGGCGGCGCCTCGGCCAGGGCACTGCGGCGGATCAGCACCGTGGTGGCGCCCCAGGCGGCGCCGCCAGCCAGACCGATCAGATCGCCCAGCCAGCTGGTGCCGCCGCTCGGCTTGCCGATCAGAAAGGCGCAGACCACCCCAGTGGCCGCCAGCAGCATGCCCAGCCACTGCCGCCCCGACAGCCGCTCCCCGGGCACCAGCCAGTGCAGGCCGCAGGCGGCGAACAGCGGCGCCGTGTAGATGAACACCACCATGTGCGCGGCGCTGGTGTATTTCAGGCCGACCGCCATGCAGAGGAATTCCAGGGCGAACAGCGACCCGGCGAGCAGCCCGGGAAGCAGCGTCTGGTCGCGACCCAGGCAGCGGATGCCGCGCCAGCGCGCCAGGCCATAGAGCAGCCCGGCTGCCAGCAGCGAGCGCCAGCCGATCTGCAGCAGCGGATCCACCTGCTCGGCGATGGCCTTGATCGCCGTCTGCTGCAGGCCCCAGACCAGGCAGAGCACCAGCATGACCAGCACGGCGGGGAGATCCAGCTCCTTGCGCATGAGCGTCGCTCCAGGAAAAAGTGAGCCTGCATGGTGAAGGTGGCTGAACAGGTCGGACAAACGATGTTTAATGGGCGTCAGGCTCAGGAAAACTAAGGCTCCGTGTGACGACCGCCCTCCCCCTCAACGCCCTGCGCGCCTTTGCCGCCGCCGCGCGACACCAGCACTTCGCCAAGGCCGCGGACGAGCTGCACGTCACCGCGGGCGCCATCAGCCGGCAGATCCGCCTGCTCGAGGAAGAGCTGGGGCAGCCGCTGTTCGAGCGCCTGGCCCAAGGGGTGCGCCTCACCGTCCAGGGGCGCGCCCTGGCGGCGGAGATCGCGCCACACCTTGACGGCCTGACCCGCGCCGTCGCCCGGGCGCGGGTCAAGAGCAGCGTCCTGACCGTCAGTGCGCCGCCCACCTTTGGCCAGGAATGGCTGCTGCCGCGCCTGGAAGACTTCCAGCGCCAGCATCCGGATATCGAGGTCTTTCTCGATGCCTCCTCCGCCATCGTGCCGCTGGGTACCGAGGGCGGTGCCCAGGCGGCGATCCGCTATGGCCGGGGCGACTGGCAGGACGGCGAGACGCGCCTGCTGCTGCGTGAGTGGATCTTTCCGGTGTGCAGCCCGACGCTGATCCCGGCGCCACTGGCAGAACCCGCCGCCTTGCTGGCCTATCCGCTGCTGCATGCCGAATGGCCCGGCGGCTGGCGTTCGGGCCGGCCCAGCAGCCGTTTCAACGCCTGGCAGGACTGGTTCGCCAGCCAGCAGGTACCCCTGGGCGAAAGTCTGCGCGGTCCGCGCTATTCGCTGAGTGGCATGGCCCTGCAACAGGCCGCGGCCGGCAAGGGCGTGGCCCTCGGCGGCTGCGTGCTGGCCCAGCGCCTGCTGGCGAGCGGCGCCCTGGTCCGCCCGCTGCCGGACCGGTTCAACCAGCTGTCGACCCAGGCCTACTTCCTGGTCTTGCCCAAGGGCCCGGTGGACGCGCCGGTACAGCGCTGGATCGACTGGCTGCTGGTGCAGATCCGCCAATTCCGCGAGACCCAGGGCGAGCCGCAGGAGACCGGCGGCGCCTGGTGAGAGCCGCGCTTTTACGGCAGTCTAGGCGGTCCGCCCCTGCAATAGTCAGCCTGCATGAACACCTGTCGCCTGTCCGCCCTGCTCGCCCTGCTGCTCTCGACCGCCGCCCTGGCCGCCGAGCAGCCCCCGGCCGACTGCGATCGCCAGGGCAGCGAGGCGCAGCTGGCGGCCTGCGCCGCCGGGGATCTGGCCCTGGCCGAAGCCCGGCTGGCCGACGTCTACGGCCGCCGCCTGGCCACGCTCTCCGCTGCGCAACGACCCGCCTTCGAACAGCTGCAGCAGCTCTGGCAAAGCGACCGCGCACCCCGCTGCGCTGACGCGACGCGCGGATTCCAGGGCGCCATGCAGCAGCTGCAGTATCTGAGTTGTCTGAAGTCGGTGACCCTGCTGCGGCTGGACGATCTGCAACGGCAACTCCCGCGGCGCGACTGACGCTTCGTCGCTACCGCTGCTGTCCGGCGCCGGAACTCACTATCATGGCGCCCCGCTGTTGGAGTTCGAGATGTACGAGCGTTACCTGCCCCTGCTGGTCCCGGCCGGACTGCTGCTTCTGGGGGCTTTGTGGTGGTGGCAGCGCCGGCGCCAGGCCGCCTTTCCCTATCGCCAGGTCGAAGCCCTCTTCACCCCCGCCGAACAGGCCTTTCTCGCGGTGCTAGACGAAGCCGTGGGCGACGACTACCGGGTGTTCGGCAAGGTGCGCATCGCCGATGTGGTCCAGACCCTGCCGCTGCGCGATCGCCGCCGCTATCTGATCGCGCAGAATCGCATCAACTGCAAGCACTTCGACTTCGCCATCTGCCGCCGCGACGACCTCGCCGTGCACGCCGTGGTCGAACTCAACGACAGGTCGCACCTGCAGCGCCATCGCCAGCAGCGCGACCGCTTCGTCCGCGCGGTGTGCGAGGCCGCCCAGTTGCGCCTGGTGGAGATCCCGGCGGCGGCGCGCTATTCCGCCACCGCCGTGCGCGACGCCGTGTTCGGCGGGCGCCGTCCGCGCCAGCGAACCGCAGCGACCAGCCAGCCCCTGGCGCCGGAATGCCCGGAATGCCAGGCGCCCATGGTCCGCCGCCGCGCGCGCAGCGGTCGCCACCAGGGCCGGGAATTCTGGGCCTGCTCGAACTATCCGGATTGCCGCGGCCTGCTCGACATCGACGACTGACCAAGGGGCCCTTGCCATGCGCTATCCCACCACCCCGGACGGACGCTACTTCGTGGTCAGGGGCCGACTCTGGCGCTGCACCGACCCCAGTCTGCCCGCCGACCGCCGCGACCTGCTGACCCATGAACTGATGGATGCCCGCCGTCAGGTGGGCGTGGCCAAGCGTCAGGGTGACGAAGCCGCCCTGCGCAGCGCACGCGCCGCGGTGGACGCCGCCAAGCACGCCCTGGGCGAGCGCGGACCGGTCTGGTGGACCGATGGCGCGCCCGACTACAACCGGCGGATGGCCAGGAACACCCCCTATGCCGACTGGTACCGGCAGCTGGATGCCAAGGCTTCCTGACCCGCGCAGCGCGGCGTAAGGTGAACGGCCGACTCCTCTTGCGAGCACCGCTCTTGCGTATCCGTCCCGCCTTCGTCACCGATCTCGCCGCCGTCTGCCGGCTGGCCGAGCAACTCGCCGAGCAGCATCACCGGCAGGCCCCGGCGACCTTCGCCGAACCCTCCGGCGGCTGGCGCGACCAGGACTACTGGGCCGCCCAGCTGGAGCCGGAAGACGGGGTGCTGTTTGTCGCCGAAGCCGGTGACGAACTGGTCGGCTTCGTTACCGCGCGCCTGTCCGACACCCGCTCGATTTCCTTTCTGCAGCCGCTGATCCTCTGCCGGATCGGCACCCTGGTAGTGTCGGCCTGCCACCGACGGCTGGGCGTGGGTGCCCGGCTACTGGACGCCGTGGAAGCCTGGGCGCGGGACAACGACGTCGACGAATTGCGCCTGGAGGTCATGGAATTCAACGAGGACGCCCAGGCCTTCTATGCCCGCCAGGATTTCCGGGGGCAGTCGCGGATATTGGCCAAGGCGTTGCGGTAAGACCTGCTGCACCGCGATCGCGGTTATGACGGTCCGCGGAGCTGATGGATGCCAGAAGATGGATTATTCGTTGTCGGAGCAAAACCTAATCGCGGCCATGGGCCGCTCCTACAGAAGCGTCAAGCCCGGTAGGAGCGGCCCATGGCCGCGATAAGCAAAGTCATACCGTTCTGGCTGCATCGACGGACCGCCGTGGTCACGATCGACCCAAGCCAAAGCCCTACACACTCTCCCGACTCACCAACTCGAATCCCAGGTCTACGCAGGTCGGTTGGCTGCGGCCGTCGAGCAGCCCCAGCAGGAGGGTCGCGGCCTGGCGCCCTACCGCGGCGCGGGGGGTCTGGATGGAGGTCAGCCGGGGGACCGTGTGCGCCGAGCCGGGCAGGTCGTTGAAGCCCAGCACCGAGATCCGTTCGGGGATGGCGATGCCCAGCCGCTGCGCCTCGAACAGCGCGCCCTGGGCCAGGTCGTCGTTGCAGAAGAACAGGCCGTCGACATCCGGGCGGCGGGCCAGCAGTTCGCGAAACTGTCGTGCGCCCAGCCCCACGGACGACGGCTGCGGATCCAGTACATCCAGACTCGGGTCATAGCAGCCCGCCTCGCGCAGCACCTCGCGAAAGCCCTCCCCTCGAGCCAGTGCCCGCGGGTCGAGCTGGGCGGCCACATAGCCCAGGCGCTTGCGTCCGGCCGCCAGCAGATGCCGCGCCGCGGCGGCCCCGGCGGCGCGCTGGGAAAAGCCGACGCTGGGCACCGCCCCCGCCGGGTCCAGCTCCATCATGTGCACCCGCGGCACCCCGCTGGCCGCCAGCAGCTGGCGCGCGGCGTCGGTGCGGTCGAAGCCGGTCAGCAGCAGTCCCCGGGGCTGATAGGCCAGGTAGTTGCGGATCAGCTTTTCCTCTTCCTCGGGATCGTAGTGGTAGTTGCCGATCAGCACCTCCAGGCCACGGGGACGCAGGACCTCGTGGATGGCCTCGAGGGGCTCGATGAACAGGTGGTTGGACAGCGAGGGCACCAGCACCACCACCGAATGCCCCTGGGCCGAGGCCAGGGCACGAGCGGCCGGATTGGTGACATAGCCAAGGCGCGCGGCGGCCTCCTGCACGCGGGTGACCAGTTCAGGCGCCACGCTGGCGACACCGCGCAGGGCCCTCGAGGCCGTGATGGGGGAAACACCGGCCTGCAGCGCCACCTCGGTGAGGGTGGGCCGACCGGAACTACGAGAACCCGTTCGATTCATTGTTATGGTTTCAGGCTTGTCAGAGACGGAGAACGCGCCTAAGGTAGCGCTGTCTCAGCAGACACTACAAGCCTGACGTGGCCTTCCGCACCGCGTCGGCATTCGGCCTAACAAGATCGACAAGAACTGGAAGCCGCTGCCTTTTTCGCTTTTCGGGGTAGCGCTGTCTCCAGACCGGAGGTGACGATGAACACTCCCATTCCCGCGCTGGTGGTCATGGGCGTCGCAGGCTGCGGCAAGAGCAGCGTCGGCGCGGCCATCGCCGAGCAGGACGGTGGCCGCCTGATCGAAGGCGACGCCTTCCACCCCGCCGCCAACATCGCCAAGATGAGCGCCGGCATCCCCCTCGACGACGGGGATCGCGCCGGCTGGCTGACCCGCCTCGGTGAAGAACTGGCCGCTGCCGTGGCCGCGGGCGAACGCCCGGTACTCACCTGTTCCGCACTCAAGCGCCGCTATCGCGACCAGCTGCGCCAGGCCGTGCCCGGTCTCGGCTTCGTTTTTCTCGAACTGACCCGCGAGACCGCCGCCCAGCGCGTGGCCAATCGCCCGGGGCACTTCATGCCCGCCAGCCTGATCGACAGCCAGTTCGCCACCCTCGAAGCACCCCACGGTGAACCGGCTACGCTGGTAGTGGACGCTCGCGACACCCTGCCCGCCATCGGCACCCAGGTGTCGGCCTGGTGGAACACCTCGATTCGCCTGGCCCAGCCGGCCTGACGAGACAGCGCTACCCAATCCAACCACCCGCAACGCCCACAACAACAATAGGAGAGGCGCCATGTTCGGCATGGACCACAATAGCTTCCTTCTGCTCGACGCCGCGGTCACCATCGTCGGCCTGGTGCTCCTGATCACCAAGTTCAAGGTCCATCCCTTCATCGCCCTGACCATCGCCTCGGGCTTTCTCGGCCTGACCTCCGGCATGCCGGTGGAAAAGGTCATGAAGTCCTTCCAGGACGGCTTCGGCGGCGTGCTCGGCTTCGTCGGCATCCTGCTGGGCCTCGGCACCATGCTCGGCAAGCTGATGGCCGATTCCGGCGGCGCCGACCAGATCGCCCAGACGCTGATCCGCGCCTTCGGCATCAAGCGCGTGCACTGGGCAATGATGTTCGCCGCCTTCCTGGTGGGCATCCCGCTGTTCTTCGAGATCGGCTTCGTGCTGCTGGCGCCCCTGGTGTTCATCGTCGCCCGCCGTACCGGCTTGTCGCTGGTCAAGCTGGGCATCCCGCTGCTGGCCGGCCTGTCCGCCGTGCACGGCCTGGTGCCGCCGCACCCGGGTCCGCTGCTGGCGGTCGGGGTGTTCGGTGCCGACATCGGCAAGACCATCTTCTATGGTCTGATCGTCGGCCTGCCCACCGCCATGATCGCCGGTCCCATCTTTGGCGCCTGGATCTCCAAGCGCATCCCCGGTTCGGCCAATCCCGAACTGGTCGCCCAGATCGCCCAGGAAACCGACAACCGCAACCTGCCGGGCTTCGGCATCACCGTCTTCACCGTGCTGCTGCCGGTGATCCTGATGCTGCTCAAGGCCTTCGCCGATATCTTCTTTGCCGCCGACAACCATTTCCGCATCTGGATGGACTTTATCGGCCACCCCATCACCGCCTTGCTCGCCGCCCTGCTGCTGAGCTTCTACAGCTTCGGCACCGCCTGCGGTTTCTCCCGCGAGAAGATCGTCAAGCTGCTCGACCAGAGCCTGGCGCCGGTGGCGGCCATCGTGCTGATCGTCGGCGCCGGCGGTGGCTTCAAGCAGATGCTGGTGGCCAGCGGCGTGGGTGAGGTGATCGGCAATCTGGCGGTGCAGACGCAAATCTCGCCGATCCTGCTGACCTGGCTGGTGGCGGCGGTGATCCGCGTGGCCACCGGTTCCGCCACCGTGGCGACCATCACCGGCGCCGGCATCGTCGCCCCCGTGGTGGCGCTGATCCCGGGGGTGAACAAGGAGTTGCTGGTGCTGGCCGCCGGCGCCGGTTCGGTGATCCTCTCCCACGTCAACGACGCCGGCTTCTGGCTGGTGAAGCAGTACTTCAACATGACCGTGGCCGAGACCTTCAAGACCTGGTCGATGATGGAAACCATCCTCTCGGTGGTGGCCCTGGCCTTCATCATGCTGCTGTCGCTGTTCGTCTGAGCCGCTAGACCGGGACGGCCCCTGGCCGTCCCGCCTCCACCACGAAGCTCGCCCGGGTGCCGCGCCTGGCATCCGGGCGCGTTCGGTCATTGATGGTGCGCAGATCCACCTGCAGCCGCTCCCGCGTCAACTCCAGGGCCAGATAGCCACGCTCCCGGCTGTCGAAGAAACGCACCTGGGGATTCTCCGGCAACAGCGCCTGGAAGCGTCGGTAATCCGGTCCGTCCGAGGTGATGGAAGTGCCGACGAACTCGCTCGCCACCACCGGGCTCCGCTCGTCCTCCGGATCGCGGTGCAGATCCGTCACCCAGAAGGAATGGATGTCCCCGCCCAGGGTCACCGGATTGGCGAGGCGACTCGCGGCCATGGCCGCCAGCAGGCGCTCGCGGGTGGCCGGATAGCCGTCCCAGCCATCGGTCCAGCGCGCCGGATCACCATCCGGCAGGCGCTGCCGCAGGGGTGCCAGCAGGAGATCCTGGGCAATGAGGTTCCACTGCGTACCGTTATGACGAAAGCCGTCCAGCAGCCAATCCTCCTGCGCCCGCCCCAACATGCTGCGCGTGGTATCACGCAGGCCCGGGCAATCCGGCGCGACCAGATGGCCACCGCGGGTCCTGGTCGTCGCGCAGGCCGGTTCGCTGCGGTATTGCCGGCCATCGAGCAGGTGGATCTCCGCCAGGTCGCCAAAGCGCCACCGGTCATAGAGGCGCAGCGCGCTGCCCTGGGTGCGCCAGGCGCGCAGCGGGGCGTGTTCGCGAAAGGCCTGGTAGGCCGCCTGCCGTCGCGCGGCGAAGGCGGCCAGACTGACCCGGGGATCCGCCGACCAGGGACCGGAATAGTCGTTCTGCACCTCGTGGTCGTCCCAGGTCAGCAGGCTGGTGACATTGGCATGCAGGTACTGCAGATCGGGATCGGTGCGGTACAGGGCATGGCGCCGCCGATAGCTGGCCAGGTCGCGGGCTTCCGGCAGGCCGTGGCGGCGGATCGCTGGCAGCAGCAGCGGCACATTGGACTCATAGATGTAGTCGCCGAGGAACAGCGCCAGGTCCGGCTGCTCGTCGGCCATGTGCCGATAGGCACTGAAGAAGCCCTTCTCATAGTGGGAGCAGGAGGCCGCCACCAGCTTGAGTCGCTGCAGCGCGCTGGCCGGCGGCGGCAGCGTGAGACCGCGACCGATGCGACTCTGATGCCCCAGGGCGGTGAAGCGGTACCAGTAGGGTCGCCCCGGCAGCAGACCCGCCAGGGTGATGGACACGTTGAAGGCCGCCCGGGACTGCGCCTGGACCGTACCGCGCTGTATCACCTGGCGCAGCCCCGGATCCAGGGCGACCTCCCACTGCACCGCGACCGGGGCATGCAGACCGCCCAGGCCATCCTCGGCCAGGGGATCCGGCGCCAGACGGGTCCAGATGACGAAGCCATCGGCAGCGGGATCGCCACTGGCGACGCCCAGGGTGAAGGGATCCGGTTGCGGTTCACGCGCGCTGCACCCGGCGAACAAAGGCGCGCTCAGACCCAGACCAAGCAGGCCCAGCGCTTGACGTCGAGAAGGATTCATCCAGGCCTCCACGAAAAGAGGCCAGGGTGACTCAGCTAGGTGACAGCGCTATGTCGCCCGGCTCAGGCCAGCGGCAATTCTTCCAGGATCATCACCTGGGGCGCCTCGGTGAGCAGGCCGTCGAGATCGCTCAGCAGCTGCTTGAAGTGCGCGGTCTCCTCGTGCTCGGCCAGGGCCTCGCGGCTGGCCCAGCGCTCGATGAAGACATAGCGACCCTCGTAGCTCGGATCGCGGTGCGGAGTATAGAAATGGCAGGCGCCCTCGGCGCGGGAAGGGGCGACGATGGCGCGTAGGGCGTTCTCGACGGCTGCGGCCTGGCCGGGCTTGGCCTGCAGGATGGCGACGACGCGAATTTCACTGGTCATGCAAAAAACTCCGAAAAGGGTGCCTCAGCATGCCGCCTGGACACCCCGAATACCACCGGGGTCGAGAATCGGCCCCCGGCTATGGTGGATCACTGCTTGGCTTTGACGATCTTGTCGATCACCGCATTGCTGCGCTTGATCAGTACATAGTCGGAGCCGATCTTGACCCACTGGCTGTCTTCGCCCGGTTGCTCCAGGCCGTGCTTCTTGAAGTCCTTGATCACGTACTCGTCGCGGATGTACTTGCGCGGCGCCCGGCCACCCTCTTCGAGTTCAAAGGTAGGATGATCGGGGTCATGAGTGACGGCATCATCGCTCTGATTGGCATCCTTCTTGTTGACCTTGTTCTGGTACTGCGAGCTGGTGGGCTCCGAAGCCGCCTTGTCGGCAGCGGGCTTGACCGGGGTCATGGCCTCGGGCGCGGCCTGGGCCTGCAGGGCGCCGGTCAGGACGACGGTACCCAGGGCCAGAGAGAGCAGCGATTGCTTGATCATGGGGGTGTTTCTCCTCTGCATTCGAGGTTTTGACCCCGGGGTCAGCGGAAAAGCTCCACGAATACCTACGGCTACGCCTTTGGCCTTACTGGCATTCGTCCCGGTCTGCCTTTACCAGGGTCAGCACCGGGGGCAACTGGCGTGAGCGCTGGGTGGAAAAGGCGTCCAGCGAGCAACTCAGACGATAGGACTGCTGGCTGAGGAGTGAGGCCTCCTGACGCAGGGTCAGGAAGTTGAGGAAATAGCGCTGATGCTGGCGCTTGGCCTGGCTACCCCGTTCGAGCAGCCGCCGGGCTTCCGCCATGGCCATGATGTGGCTATCGATCACGTCCTTCATGCAACGGCTTCCTCATGGCGATGACGATTAGCGAACCTGTCTCCTCTGGACTTTAGCAGCCTGTTCGAGAGACGGTGGCAAATCCTTTGACTTTTTATCGGCAAGCCAGGGCTGGCGCGCCTTGCAGCACCTCAGGCAGAGTAGCCCACCCCTTGGCCTGAGGCGCTGACCCATGGAACGCTGGAAGATTCTCGCCGGCCTGGTGAGCTTTACCTTTTTCATGGAAAACCTCGACGCCACCGTGATCGCCACGGCCCTGCCGCAGATGGCGGCGTCTTTCGGCCGTGATCCGGTGGACCTCAACCTGGGCATCAGCGCCTATCTGCTGGCCATTGCCGTAGGCATCCCGGTCAGCGGCTGGATCGCCGAGCGCTTCGGTCCACGACCGGTCTTTACCCTGGCTATTGGCGTCTTCACCCTGGCCTCGCTGCTGTGCGGGATGGCCCTCTCCCTCGAGCAATTCATCGCCGCGCGCATCCTCCAGGGGCTCGGCGGCGCGCTGATGGTCCCGGTCGGGCGGCTGGTGGTGCTGCAGGTCACCGAAAAGCACGAACTGGTGCGCGCCATCGCCCTCATCACCTGGCCGGGCCTGGTGGCCCCCGTGCTGGGCCCGCCCCTGGGCGGCCTGATCACCACCTATGCCGACTGGCGCTGGATCTTCTATCTCAATCTGCCGCTGGGATCGATCGCCCTACTGCTGGCCTGGCGCCTGGTGCCCGCCGACCTGCCGACCCAGCGCCATCCGCTGGACTGGCGCGGCTTCCTGTTGCTGGGCGGGGCCTGCGTCGCCTTCATGTGGGGCGTCGAACGGCTCGGCCAGAACCACGGCAGTCTGGGCAGCAACCTGGCCTGGATGGGGATAGGGCTGATCCTCGGCACCAAGGCGGTGCGTCACATGACGAAGATCGAACGTCCGCTGATCGATTTTGGCACACTGCGGATTCCCACCTACCGCGCCGCCATCCTCGGTGGCGGCCTGTTCCGCGTCACCATCGCCACCGCACCCTTCCTGCTCCCCCTGATGTTCCAGCTGGCCTTTGGCCTGGACGCCTTCCAGGCCGGCCTGCTGCTCCTGGCGCTGTTCGCTGGCAACCTGGCGGCCAAGCCCTTCACCACCGCCGCCATGCGCCGCTTCGGCCTGCGCGCCATCCTGACCATGAACGGCGTGCTCAGCGCGCTCAGCCTGCTGGCATGTGGCCTGCTCACCCCGGACTGGCCGCTGCCGCTGATCGTGCTGCTGCTGTTCGCCAGCGGCGTGTCCCGCTCGCTGCAATTCACCGCCAGCAATGCCCTGGCCTTCGCCGACATTCCGAAACCCCAGCTGAGCCATGCGTCCACTCTGTTCAGCACCAATTTTCAGCTGGCCATGGGCTTGGGCGTGGCCATCGCCGCCCTGCTGCTGCGCGCCTCGATGGAGTGGCACGGCCACCTCGATCCGCAGTTGTCGGACTTCCGGCTAGCCTTTTGCATAGTGGCCGTGCTCGGCATCCTGAGCACCCTGGATGCCTTCCGCCTGGCCCGCAACGCAGGCGATTCGGTCAGCGGCCACACCGCGAAAAGCTGACCGACCGGACAGTGCTCGACCCGATGCCGATTTGGGGGTAAGTCTTAGTGCCTTACCCGTGTTAACCGACCTGTTATGATGCGCGCCGTTTTTTCCGATCAGACCGGCGCGCACGAGGCATCCCATGCTGGAAAGACTCTTCCAACTCAAGGCCCACAACACCTCTGTCCGCACCGAACTGCTGGCTGGGGTGACCACCTTCCTGGCCATGGCCTACATCCTGTTCGTCAACCCGAGCATCCTCGGCGCCACCGGCATGGACAAGGGCGCGATCTTCGTCGCCACCTGCCTGGCCGCGGCCATCGGCTCGGCGCTCATGGGACTCATCGCCAACTACCCCATCGCCCTCGCCCCCGGCATGGGCCTCAACGCCTTCTTCACCTACACCGTGGTCCTGCACCTGGGCCATACCTGGCAGGTGGCCCTGGGCGCGGTGTTCCTCTCGGCGCTGATGTTCTTCCTGCTGTCGATCTTTCGCATCCGCGAATGGATCATCAACAGCATCCCGCTCCCGCTGCGCTCGGGTATCGCCGCCGGCATCGGCCTGTTCCTGGCGCTGATCGCCCTGCAGACCGCCGGCATCGTGGTGGGTAATCCGGCGACCCTGGTGGGCCTGGGCGACCTGTCCAAACCCGGTCCGCTGCTGGCCATCCTCGGCTTCTTCCTGATCGTCGTGCTCGAGGCGCGCAAGGTCACCGGCGCGGTGCTGATCGGCATCCTGGTGGTCACCGTGATCGCCATCGCCCTGGGCGTCAGCGCCTTCGGCGGCCTGGTCTCCATGCCGCCGTCGCTGGCACCGACCTTCCTGCAGCTGGACATCCGGGGGGCCCTGGACGTCGGCCTGATCAGCGTCATCTTCGCCTTCCTGTTCGTCGACCTGTTCGACAACTCCGGCACCCTGATCGGCGTGGCCAAGCGCGCCGGCCTGATGGGCAAGGACGGCCATCTGCCGAAGATGGGCCGCGCCCTGATCGCCGACAGCTCCGCCGCCATGTTCGGCTCGCTGCTGGGCACCTCCACCACCACCAGCTACATCGAATCGGCCGCGGGCGTTTCCGCGGGGGGTCGTACCGGCCTCACCGCCGTGGTGGTCGCGGTGCTGTTCCTGTTGGCGCTGTTCTTCGCTCCCCTGGCCGGTAGCGTGCCGGCCTTCGCCACCGCCCCGGCGCTGTTCTTCATCGCCGTGCTGATGACCTCGGGCCTGGCCGAGATCGAGTGGGACGACCTGACCACCGCCGCCCCGGTGCTGGTCACCGCCCTGGCCATGCCGCTGACCTATTCCATCGCCAACGGCATCGCCTTCGGCTTCATCACCTGGACGGTCATCAAGCTGCTGTCCGGCCGTACCCACGAGCTGAATTCGGCGCTGATCGTGCTGTCGATCCTGTTCGTCATCAAGCTGGGCTGGTTCAACGCCTGACCCTCCACCCTCGGGGCCCCGGTCCCGAGGGTTTTCCCCGCCTTATCGTCTCTCCGGATCTACCATGTCCCAGCCTTCCTTCGCCCCCGCCGACTACCAGACCCAACTCGATGCCAAGGCCGGTCGCCTGCGCGACCTGCTGGCGCCCTTCCAGGCGCCCGAGCCGGAGGTCTTCGCCTCGCCGCTGCAGCACTACCGGTTGCGCGCCGAATTCCGCCTGTGGCGGGAGAACGAAGAGCGCCACTACGCCATGTTCGCCCCGGGCGACAAGCACACCCCGATCCTCATCGAGGACTTCCCCATCGCCAGCCAGCGCATCAACGACCTGATGCCCCGGCTCAAGGCCGGCTGGCAGGCGGACGTGGCGCTGTCGTTCAAGCTGTTCCAGGTGGAATTCCTCACCACCCTGAGCGGCGATGCGCTGATCACCCTGGCCTACCACCGCCCGCTGGACGCCGCCTGGCAGGCCGCCGCCGAGCGCCTGGCCGCCGACCTCGGTGTCAGTCTGATCGGTCGCTCCCGCGGTCAGCGCCTGGTGATCGGGCGTGACCATGTGCTCGAAGAACTGGAGGTGGCCGGGAAGACCTATAGCTATCTGCAACCCGAGGGCGGCTTCACCCAGCCCAATGGCACCGTCAACCAGAAGATGCTGACCTGGGCCCATACCGCCCTGGGCGAGCGCGAGGACGATCTGCTGGAGCTCTATTGCGGCAACGGCAACTTCACCCTGCCGCTGGCCAGCCGGGTCCGCAAGGTGCTGGCCACCGAGGTGAGCAAGACCTCGGTCAACGCCGCCCTGCACAACCTGGCCAGCAATGGCGTGGACAACGTCAGCCTGGTGCGCCTCTCCGCCGAGGAACTGACCCAGGCGCTCAACGAGGTCCGCCCCTTCCGCCGCCTGGCGGGCGTGGATCTCAAGAGCTACGACTTCGGCACCGTCTTCGTCGATCCGCCGCGCGCCGGCATGGATCCGGAGACCTGCGAACTGACCCGCCGCTTCGAGCGCATCCTCTACATCTCCTGCAACCCGGAGACCCTGGCCGAGAACATCGCCCAGCTGCAGGACACCCACCGCATCACCCGCTGCGCCCTGTTCGACCAGTTCCCCTGGACGCACCACATGGAGAGTGGGGTGTTGCTGGAGCGGCGTTGAGCATCGAGCCAGCCCGCGTGGAAAAGGCTACGCCGTTTTCCACCCTACGCCGGGGCTGAGCGCGTCTTTCCCTTGGGAAGAGGGTTGGGGTGAGGGAAGCCAACAAGCCAAGCCACCCTTGTTGGGCTTCGCTACGCTCAACCCAACCTACACGAGCCCGAGGTGGCGCCCCCTCTCCCTTTGGGAGAGGGCTGGGGTGAGGGAAGCCGTACCGTAGGTGGGTTGAGACAGCTCCACCGTCGAAGCCCAACAAGCCAAGCCATCCCTGTTGGGCTTCGCTGCGCTCAACCCAACCTACACGAGCCCGAGGTG
>Ga0153990_1000013_pt1 | contig 135986 bp, 123 predicted proteins | sample TSNC074MetaG_FD_104739 | JGI IMG/M metagenome (GOLD analysis project Ga0153990, IMG submission 104739) | Attine ant fungus gardens microbial communities from North Carolina, USA - TSNC074 MetaG | ecosystem: Host-associated > Fungi > Mycelium > Unclassified | place: USA: North Carolina, Jones...
CCTTGCGGAAAGAGGTTTCGTCCCCTTCGTCTAGTGGCCTAGGACACCGCCCTTTCACGGCGGTAACAGGGGTTCGAGTCCCCTAGGGGACGCCACATTGCGGGAATAGCTCAGTTGGTAGAGCACGACCTTGCCAAGGTCGGGGTCGCGAGTTCGAGTCTCGTTTCCCGCTCCAAATAAACAAAGACACCGCCTCCGGGCGGTGTTTTTGTGTGCGCGTCATTCATGCCCGCCGGACGCCCGGCACCTGGCCGGGCGCGAGCCTGTCACTGGGGCGTATAGATCTGGTCGAAGACCCCGCCATCGGCGAAGTGGGTCTTCTGGATGCCGCTCCAGGGGCCGAATTCCTTCTGCGCATCGATCAGTTCCAGCTTGGGAAAGCGATCGGCGTACTGTGCCAGGATCTGGGCGTTGCGCGGGCGCAGGAAGTTATCCGCGGCGATCTTCTGGCCCTGGTCGGACCAGAGATACTTGAGGTATTCCTCGGCCTCGGCGCGGGTGCCCTTCTTGTCGACGACGCTGTCGACCACGCTCACCGGCGGCTCGGCCTGCACCGAGATGCTCGGATAGACCACCTCGAAGCCGCCGCGACCGAATTCCCGGGCGATCATCTCGGCTTCGTTCTCGAAGGTCACCAGGACATCGCCCTGCTGGTTCTTCATGAAGGTGGTGGTGGCGGCGCGACCGCCGGTGTCCAGGATGGGCACGTGCTTGAACAGGTCGGCGACGAAGGTGCGGGCCTTCTGCTCGTCCCCGCCCGGTTGACGCAGCGCATAGGTCCAGGCGGAGAGGTAGGTGTAGCGACCGTTCCCGGAGGTCTTGGGGTTGGGCACGATCACCTGGACGCCGTCCTTGAGCAGATCGGACCAGTCATGGATGCCCTTGGGGTTGCCCTGGCGGACGATGAGCACCGTGGCCGAGGTGAAGGGCGCGCTGCGATCGGGCAGGCGGGTTTCCCAGTCCTTGGGCACCAGGCCGCGATCGGCCAGGGCCTGGATGTCGGTAGCCTGGTTCATGGTGATGACGTCGGCCTGCAGGCCATCGATGACCGCACGCGCCTGCTTGCTGGAGCCGCCATGGGACATCTGGATCACTGGGGTGTCGCCGTGCTCGGCTTTCCAGTGCGCCTGGAAGGCCGGGTTGTAGTCCTTGTAGAAGTCGCGCATGACGTCGTAGGAGACGTTGAGCAGCGGCGGCGCGGCCAGGACCTTGGCGCTGGCCGCCAGGGCGGCGGCGAGCAGGGTGAAGCGAAGGATCTTCATGGGGGCATCCTGCGAGTGGGGGTGCAGGACTATAGCCTGTCGCCCCGGTGGCGTGCAGAACGCCTGGAAATAAGCTCATGCGCAGCAACGGCAGGCGGGCCGCCAATGGTAGACTTTCGCCCTTTCGCCTGCGGTTGGGCACGGCGCGGTGAACAAGGGCTCCTGATATGCGGTTGAGGTCGATCAAGCTGGCGGGATTCAAATCCTTCGTCGATCCGACGACGGTGAACTTCCCGAGCAACATGGCAGCGGTGGTCGGCCCCAACGGTTGCGGCAAGTCGAACATCATCGACGCCGTGCGCTGGGTGATGGGCGAGAGCTCGGCCAAGAATCTGCGCGGCGAGTCGATGACCGACGTCATCTTCAACGGCTCCAACAGCCGCAAGCCGGTGTCCCAGGCCTCCATCGAACTGATCTTCGACAACTCCGACCACACCCTGGTGGGCGAATACGCCAGCTATACGGAAATCTCCATCCGCCGGCGGGTGACCCGCGAAGGCCAGAACACCTATTTCCTCAACGGCACCAAGTGCCGCCGGCGCGACATCACCGACATCTTCCTCGGCACCGGCCTGGGGCCGCGCAGCTATTCGATCATCGAGCAGGGAATGATCTCCAAGCTGATCGAGGCGCGTCCCGAGGACCTGCGGCACTACATCGAGGAAGCCGCCGGCATCTCCAAGTACAAGGAGCGGCGGCGCGAGACCGAGAATCGCATCCGCCGCACCCAGGAGAATCTCGCCCGCCTGACCGACCTGCGCGAAGAGCTGGAGCGCCAGCTGGAACGGCTGCACCGCCAGGCGCAATCGGCCGAACGCTTCCAGGCGTTCAAGCAGGAGGAGCGGCAACTCAAGGCGCAATTGCAGGCGGTGCGCTGGCGCGAGCTGGATGGCCGTGTCGAGCAGCGCGAAAAGGTGATCCGCGACCAGGAAACCGCTCTCGAAGCCCTGACCGCCGAGCAGCGCCAGGCGGACGCCGGCATCGAGCGGCTGCGCGACGGTCATCATGAGCTGAGCGAAGCCTTCAACCTGGTGCAGGGGCGCTTCTACTCCCTGGGGGGTGACATCGCCCGCCTGGAGCAGACCATCCAGCACGGTCAGCAGCGTCAGCGCCAGTTGCAGGACGATCTGCGCGAAGCCGAACAGGCCCGCAGCGAAGCCGAGTCCCACCTGGAGCACGACCGGGTGCTGCTCGCCACCTTCGAAGAAGAGCTGGCGATGCTCGAACCGGAAGAAGAGGCGGCCCGGGAGCTGGGCGAGGAGGGCAGCGCCGCGCTGGAAGAGGCGGAGCTGGCGCTGGCGGATTGGCAGCAACGCTGGGAAGCGCTCAGCGCCGCGAGCGTCGAGCCGCAGCGGGAGGCCGATGTGCAGCAGGCGCGCATTCGCTCCCTGGAGCAGAGCCTGGAGCGCGGCATGGAGCGGCAGCGCCGGCTGCGCGACGAGCGCACCCTGCTGGGCGAGGATGGTCCCTCCGAGCGGCTGGTCATGCTGGAAGAGCAGATCGCCGAAGACGAATCGCTGCTGGAAGGCCTGGCCGAGCAGGAATTGCAGGTCGCCGAGGGCTTGCAGCGACTGCGGGAAGAATTGCTGGGACTGGCCAATGAGCAGAGTCAGCGTCAGGGCGAATTGCAGCGGCTGGAAGGCCGCATCGCCTCGCTGGAGGCCTTGCAGCAGGCGGCGCTGGCCCCCGATACCGGCGCGGCTCAGTGGCTCGAAGCCGAGGGGCTCGCCGCGGCGCCGCAGCTGGCGGACGAGGTCCAGGTCACTCCCGGCTGGGAGCTGGCGGTGGAAACCGTCCTCGGCAGCGACCTGCAGGCGGTTTGTCTGGATGATCTGGAGGCCCTGCGTCTGGACAGCTTCGCCAGTGGCGCCCTGAATCTGGCACTGCCCGGCGCGGTGCCGGTCGCCGCGGGCAGCCTGCTCGAGCAGGTGCAGGCCCCGCGCGACCTGTCACCCTGGCTGGGTCAGGTGCTGATCGCCCACAGCTACGACGAGGCCCTGGCGCGCCGGGCGGCCCTCGCACCGGGCCAGAGTTTCATCACCCCGGAAGGCTACTGGCTCTCCCGGCACTTCTTGCGCGTGCGCCGCGCCCAGGCGGCCGAGGGCAGTGTGCTGGCGCGTGGGCGTGAACTGGAGGAATTGCAGGCGCGCCGCCTGGAACTCGGCGAGGCGCTCGCCATGCAGGAAGAGCGACTGGAGGACCGTCGCGCTGCCCAGCAGCGGTTGGAAAGCGAACGCGAAGAGGCGCGGCGGCGCCAGCAGCAGGAGCAGCTGCGCCTGGCCGAATCCCGCGCCCAGCTGTCCGCGCAGCAGGCGCGGGCCGAGCAGTTGAGCATTCGTCGCCGGCAGCTGGAGGCGGAGCTCAGGGATGTCGAGCAACAGGTGGCGCGTGAGCAGGAAGAGTTGGGCGAATGCCGGTTGCGGCTGCAGGACGCTCTCGATGCCATGGCCGTGGATACCGAGCAGCGCGCGCAGCTGCAGGAGCAGCGCGACCGGCATCGCCAGGCGGTGGATTCGGCGCGGCAGCGTCAGCGCCAGGCCCAGGAACAACTCCATCAGCTGACGGTGCGGCTGACTACCCTGAGAGCCCAGCGCCAGTCGACCCTCCAGGCCCTGGAACGACTGGAATTGCAGACCGCGCGCCTCGGCGAGCGCTGCGAGCAGCTCTCGCTCAACCTGGAAGAGGGCGGCGAGCCCCTCGACGAGGTGCGGCTGCGTCTGGAGGAGTTGCTGGAGCGGCGCCTGCAGGTGGACGAGGAGATGCGCACGGCGCGCCTGGCCCTGGAAGACGCCGATCGGGAATTGCGCGATTTTGAGCGGCGGCGTCTGCAGGCGGAGCAGCAGGGGACCCTGCTGCGCGGTCAGTTGGAGCAGCATCGCCTGGAATGGCAGGGGCTGGCGACGCGGCGCAGCGGCTTCGCCGAGCAGCTGGCGGCCGATGGCTACGACCTGCCGACGGTGATCGCGACCCTGCCCGCCGAGGCCAGCGAGGCCGCCTGGGAAGAGCAGCTGGAAGCGGTCGCGGCGCGGATCGCGCGACTCGGACCGATCAACCTGGCGGCCATCGACGAATATCAGCAGCAGGCCGAGCGCAAGACCTATCTGGATGCCCAGAACGCCGATCTGGTGGAGGCGCTGGAGACGCTGGAAAGCGTCATCCGCAAGATCGATCGGGAAACCCGCAATCGCTTCAAGGACACCTTCGACCAGATCAATCACGGCCTGCAGGCGCTGTTCCCAAAAGTTTTCGGTGGCGGCAGCGCCTACCTGGAACTTACTGGAGAAGATTTACTCGATACCGGGGTTGCGATCATGGCGCGCCCGCCGGGCAAGAAGAACAGCACCATCCATTTGCTGTCGGGCGGCGAAAAGGCCCTGACGGCGCTGGCGCTGGTATTTGCCATCTTCCAGTTGAATCCGGCGCCGTTCTGCATGCTCGATGAAGTGGATGCCCCTCTCGATGACGCCAACGTCGGCCGTTATGCCCGCCTGGTCAAGAGCATGTCGGAGAAGGTGCAATTCATTTACATCACGCACAACAAGATCGCCATGGAGATGGCCGATCAGTTGCTGGGTGTGACCATGCACGAACCGGGCTGTTCGCGGCTGGTGGCGGTGGATGTGGAAGAGGCGGTGGCCATGGTCGATGCCTAGTACCCCACAGCCTCGTGGCTTGGCGGTGTAAAGTTGGCAGCAGTCGTGCTAGCTTATGGCCGCGCTAGCGGTAAGTGGAAAAAGCTAGGAAGAACACTGACTTGGCGTAGGTTTCGGAGGTTTTGGAAAGACCTCGCAAGCGTCGACTTTCCAAAGTTTCCCGACGGCTGTCGGTCCATTATTTTCACAGGGGTATGTCTTTTTCATGGATATGGGTCTGCGCGAGTGGCTGATCATCATCGGCGTCATCGTCATCGCCGGTATTCTGTTCGATGGTTGGCGTCGCATGAGCGGCAAGGGCAAGCTCAAGTTCAAGCTTGACCAGTCGCTGAGCAATCATCCGGATCACGAGGACGAGGATCCGGAAATCGTCGGTCCGACGCGGGTGGTAGAGCCCAAGGAGCCGTCGCTGGACGATCCGGGCGAGCCGACACCGCCACGCTCCACCCAGCGCAAGCGTCGCGAAGAACGGCGTGAAGAACCCAGTGCCGACAGCTTCGATCTGTCCGCGGGTGATGAAGGTCTGGCGGGCCTGGCCGTCGATTCCGACGAGGTGGCGACCCGGGGTCGCGACAAGCCGCGCAAGGAAAAGCCGCTGAGCAGCAAGGCGCCCGAGCGCGAGCCCGTCAGCGAGCCCGTCGGCAGCGGCAGCAGTCAGGCCGCCATGGCGCCGGTGGACGAGGTGCTGGTGATCAATGTCATCTCCCGCGACGAAAAGGGCTTCTCCGGTCCGGCACTGCTGCAGAACATCCTCGAAAGCGGGCTGCGATTCGGCGACATGGACATCTTCCATCGCCACGAGAGCATGTCGGGCAATGGCGAGGTGCTGTTCTCCATGGCCAACGCCGTGCGTCCGGGCACCTTCGACCTGGATGCCATCGACGACTTCCACACCCCGGCGGTGAGCTTCTTCCTGGGTCTGCCCGGTCCGCGTCATCCCAAGCAGGCCTTCGACCTCATGGTCGCCGCGGCGCGCAAGCTGTCCTCGGAGCTCAATGGCGAGCTGAAGGACGAGCAGCGCAGCGTGATGACCGCCCAGACCATCGAACACTACCGCCAGCGCATCGTCGACTTCGAACGCAAGAGTCTGATGCTCAAGCGTTGATCGCGCCGGAGCGAACCAAGAGCAGCCTCGGCTGCTCTTTTTGTTTGTAAGTTTTGCCGCGGCGCCGCTGGTGCCGTCAGGGCCACCCCCTGGGGTGGCGACAGTGAGAGACCGCCATGACCGACGCCCAAGATGCTGTCACCCGCATCGCCGCCCTGCGCAGCGAGATCGACGCCCACAACTACCGCTACTATGTGCTGGACGAGCCGAGCGTGCCCGATGCCGAGTACGACCGGCTGTTCGGCGAACTCAAGACGCTGGAGGCCGAGCATCCCGAACTGGTGACGCCCGACTCGCCTACCCAGAGGGTCAGCGGCTCGGCCCTGGCCGCCTTTGGCACCATCCGCCACGAGGTGCCCATGCTCAGCCTGGGCAATGCCTTCGCCGACGAGAATCTGCAGGACTTCGACCGCAGCGTCGGCAAACGCCTGCGCGAGGAGTTCGGTGAGACCGACTTCGCCGGGCCGGATTCCGGTGTCGAGTACACCTGCGAGCCCAAGCTCGATGGCCTGGCGGTCAGCCTGCTGTACGAGGCAGGGGTGCTGACCCGCGGCGCCACCCGCGGCGACGGCACCACCGGGGAGGACATCACCGCCAATGTGCGCACCATCCGCAACATCCCGCTGCGTCTGCAGGGCGAGGGCTGGCCGACGGTGCTGGAGGTGCGCGGCGAGGTGTTCATGTCCCGCGCCGGCTTCGAGGCGCTCAATGCCCGGGCCATGGAGAGCGGCGGCAAGACCTTCGCCAATCCGCGCAACGCCGCAGCTGGTAGCCTGCGTCAGCTGGATTCGCGGATCACCGCCCAGCGGCCGCTGGAGTTCTGCTGCTACGGTTTCGGGCGGGTCGAGGGCGGGACACTGCCGGAGACCCAGTACGACATCCTGCAGCGGCTGCGTGACTGGGGCATTCCCATCAGTCGCGAGTTGCGCAAGGTACAGGGCGCGGAAGGCTGCCGCGCCTACTACCAGGACATCGGCCAGCGCCGCGATACCCTGGCCTACGAGATCGACGGCGTGGTCTACAAGGTCAACCGCCTGGACTGGCAGGGCGAGCTGGGTTTCCGCGCCCGCGAGCCGCGCTGGGCCCTGGCGCACAAGTTTCCGGCGCGCGAAGAGCTGACCGAATTGCTCAACGTCGAATTCCAGGTGGGGCGCACCGGTGCCATCACCCCGGTAGCCCGCCTCAAGCCGGTACAGGTGGCCGGCGTCACCGTGACCAATGCCACCCTGCACAACATGGACGAGATCGCCCGGCTGGGCGTGATGATCGGCGACAGCGTCATCGTGCGTCGCGCCGGGGACGTCATTCCGCAGATCATGCAGGTGGTGCCGGAACGGCGGCCGGCGAATGCGCGCCCGGTGGAGATCCCCACCCACTGTCCGGTGTGCGGGTCGGCGGTGGAGCGTACCCAGCTGATCAAGCGCGGCAAGGGCAAGGAGTCGGTGAGCGAGGGCGCGGTCTATCGCTGCGTCGGCCGGCTGGCCTGCCAGGCGCAACTCAAGCAGGCGATCATCCATTTCGCCTCGCGGCGGGCGATGGACATCGACGGCCTGGGCGATCGTATCGTCGAGCAACTGGTGGATCGCGCGCTGGTGAAATCGCCGGCGGATCTCTACACCCTGACCTACGAGCAGGTGGTCGAGCTGGAAGGCTTCGCCGAGGTGTCCAGTCGCAACCTGCTGGCCGCCATCGAGGCCAGCCGCCGGCCAGCGCTGGCGCGCTTCATCTTCGCCCTGGGCATCCCCGAGGTGGGGGAGGAGACCGCCAAGCGCCTGGCACGCGCCCTGGGCAGTCTGCAACGCATCCGCGAGGCCCTGCCGGAGGTGCTGGTCTATCTGCCGGACATCGGGCCCGAGGTGGCCTTCGAGATTCACAACTTCTTCCAGTCCGCGCACAACCGCGACGTGCTGGAGGCGCTGCTGGCCAACGGCATCGAACTGGCCGACGAGGGGGAGGTGCATGCCGAATTTTCCGGCTACGCGGCCTTTGCCGATTTCCTCGACCAGTTGCACATTCCCTACCTGGGCAAGACCGGGGCCAAGACCCTGGCCGCGGCCTTTCCCAGCCTGGCGGCCCTGATCGAAGGCTCGCAGGACTGGCTGACCTTCAAGACCCTGTCCGGCCTCAACGAGAGAGCCAAGCAGGGGCTGCGCGAGTACTTCGCCGAGGCGGACCACGTTGCCCAGGCGCTGGCCATCGAGGCGCAGCTCAAGGCCTTCGGCATGCATTGGGAAAGTACCCGGCAGGCGGTGCAGGGTTTGCCGTTCGCCGGCCAGACCTGGGTGCTCACCGGAACCCTGGAGGCCATGAGTCGCGACGAGGCCAAGGAGCGCCTGGAAGCCCTGGGTGCCAAGGTGTCGGGGTCGGTGTCGGCCAAGACCGCCGTGGTGGTCGCAGGGCCAGGGGCGGGTTCCAAGCTGACCAAGGCGAACGAACTGGGGGTCAAGGTGCTGGACGAGGATGCCTTCCTGCAGATCCTCGAGGCGCAAGGCGTCCGCTAGCGCCAGGGATCAGGCCCGCAAGGGTCTGATCTTCACTCCTTCTGCCAATAACTGCAGGCGTTGTTGGTTATAACGAAGCGGTAATAAAGACGTACCCATAGTTGTCGCTTCGTTTAAAAACTGCTTTGAGGCAGTGCCAAGGCAATAACTGAAAAAATAAGGCTTCGTTTGGTTTAAGCGAAGCCTTATATATCGGCCAGAATAATTTACAAATTCAAGCGGAACGCGTGGCGGGTTCGCTCGCACGTTGTTCTTTTTCGAGAACTTCTTCCACGGCGATAGCCGCCTTGGTCGTCTGGCGATAGCCATGGGGATTGAGCGACTGCCAGCGCCAGGCATCTTCCAGCATGGTGGCGAGGCTGCGTTCGGCGCGCCAACCCAGTTCCTGCCAAGCCTTTTCCGGATCGGCCCAGCACTGGGCCACGTCGCCCGCGCGTCGCGGGGCGAAGTGACAGGGGATGTCGCGGCCCAGTTGCTGTTCCAGGGTCGCCACCACCTCCTTGACCGAATGTCCGCGTCCGGTGCCCAGGTTCCAAGTCGAAACCCCGGAGCGCTCGGCCAGGGCGTTCAGCGCCGCCAGATGACCGCGGGCCAGGTCCTGGACATGGATGTAGTCGCGCACGCCGGTGCCGTCCGGCGTCGGGTAGTTGTCGCCGTAGACATCCAGCCAGGGCCGGCGACCATTGGCCACCTGCAGCAGATAGGGCACCAGGTTGTTGGGCGTGCCCTGGGGGTCTTCGCCGATCAGCCCGGAGGGATGGGCGCCGATGGGATTGAAGTAGCGCAGCACGGCGATGGACCAGCGCGGATCGGCCCCGGCCAGCCCGCGCAGCACCTGCTCGGCCATGAGTTTCGACTGGCCATAGGGGTTGGTCGGCTCGGCAGTCGGGCAGCTTTCGCTGATGGGTGGAATGCAGTGACCGTAGACGGTGGCGGAAGAGCTGAAGACCAGCTGGTGCACCCCGGCGGCGGCCATGGCCTGGCAGAGCACCAGGGTGCCGCCGACGTTGTTGTCGAAATAGCGCAGGGGGTGCTGCACGCTCTCGCCGACCGCCTTGAGTCCGGCGAAATGCAGGACCCCGGTGATCGGCAGCTCTAGAAACAGCCGATCCAGGAGGGCGCGATCCCGGACGTCCCCGCGCACGAAGACAGGCGCCCGCCCGGCGAGCGTGGTAAGGCGCTGCACGGCCTCCACCCGGCTGTTGACCAGGTTGTCCAGTATCACCACCTCGTGGCCCGCACGGAGCAGCTCCAGCGTCGTATGAGAACCTATGTAGCCTGCGCCGCCCGTGATCATCAACATGCAACCGTCCTCACCAAGCCTGTAGCCATTAATTCGAAATAACTGTTTCGTGCAGACTCGAGTGCAACTAACGCTTCGCTTTAATTATTTTCGAGCGAAGCGTTAGTTATGCCAATTCATCGAGCAGACGTTGTTCTGAAGTTGAATGAGGATATTGGTTCTAGCGAAGCGGAAGTTCATCGACAAAGTTATGAACCCTTGCCAATTGGATAAGTCGATAACGTTGCTCGATATCGCGCAGTCAGACTGCCGATACCTTCGGGACGGTCTCTGGACGTTTTGCAAGTTGCCAAGGCGCCGGCCGAGGCGCGGCTGTTGTGCCGCCCTTAGCCAGGCGTTCGATCTCACAGGAGCACACCATGAGTTGGGCCGGCCCCCATACCGAAACGATCGGCAAGACCAAACAGCCCGCGCGCGTTGCGGAGCGCCCCCTGGATCCCGCCAGGCCTCTGCTGCTATGCCTGGCCCATCTGCGCTGGAGCTTCGTCTACCAGCGTCCGCAGCACGAGATGGTGCGCTTCGCCGAGCACTACAACGTGCTCTATTGCGAAGAGCCGCTGGATGCCACGGATGGCCGGTCGCACCTCGAGGTGCGTGTGGAAGAGAACGGCGTGCGGGTACTGGTGCCTCATCTGCCTCGCTGCCTGTCCGCGGAAGCCCGAGCCTGCGCCCAGCAGGAACTGCTGCAGACCTATCTGCAGGAGGTGCGGCAACCGGTGGCGGTGGCCTGGTATTTCACGCCCATGGCGCTGGACTATGCCGGCGAGATCCCGGCGCAGACCCTGGTCTACGACTGCATGGACGAACTCTCGGCCTTTCGCGGCGCGCCCCCGGCCCTGCTGCAGCGCGAGCGGGAATTGCTGCAGCGCGCCGACCTGGTGTTTACCGGGGGCTACAGCCTCTACGAGGCCAAGCGTGACCGCCATCCACGGGTCTTTCCCTTTCCCAGCAGCGTGGACGTGGCGCACTTCGGCCAGGCTCGCGCGGCCCTGCCGGAGCCTGCAGACCAGGCCGGTCTGGCGCGGCCGCGGCTGGGCTTCTATGGCGTGATCGACGAGCGCCTGGATCTCGACCTGCTGGCCGCGGTGGCGCGGCTGCGTCCCCAGTGGCAGTGGGTGATCCTAGGCCCGGTGGTCAAGATCGATCCGGCCAGCCTGCCGCAGCTGCCCAATCTGCATTACCTGGGCGGCAAGACCTATGACGAGTTGCCGGCCTACCTGGCGGGCTGGGACGTGGCCCTGATGCCCTTTGCCCTCAACGAGGCGACACGTTTCATCAGCCCCACCAAGACGCCCGAATACCTGGCCGGCGGCTGTCCGGTGGTGTCGACGCCCATCACCGATGTGGTGCGCACCTACGGCGACAGCGGCGTGGTCTGGATCGCCGAAGGCGCCGAGGCCTTTGTCGATGCCTGCGAGGCGGCCCTGGCCAGTCAAGATCAGCGCGAAGCCTTTCTGGCGCGCGCCGATGTCCTGCTGACCGGGATGTCCTGGGACAGCACCTGTGACCTGATGCGGGAGAAGATCCAATGGCGGTAACGGCGCTTGAGCGTTTCGACTATCTGATCGTGGGGGCCGGTTTCGCCGGCAGCGTGCTGGCGGAACGGCTGGCCGCGGGGCTGGGCAAGCGCGTGCTGGTGGTGGATCGGCGCCCGCACATTGGCGGCAATGCCTTTGATCACTATGACGATGCCGGGGTGCTGGTGCACCGCTATGGTCCGCACATCTTCCACACCAATTCCCAGCGCATCGTCGACTACCTCTCGCGCTTCACCGAGTGGCGGCCCTACGAGCACCGGGTCCTGGCCGACGTCGCGGGTCAGCAGGTGCCCATCCCGATCAACCTGACCACGCTCAATCGCCTCTATGGCCTGGAGTTGGACGAGCAGGGCGCCGAAGCCTTTCTCGCCGCCCGCGCCGAGCCGGTCGAAGACATCCGCACCTCCGAGGACGTGGTGATCAACCAGGTCGGGCGCGAACTCTACGAGACCTTCTTTCGCGGCTATACCCGCAAGCAGTGGGGACTGGATCCGTCGCAACTGGACCGCTCGGTGACGGCGCGGGTGCCGACCCGGACCACCACCGACGATCGCTACTTCGGCGACACCTTCCAGCAGATGCCCCTGCATGGCTTCACCCGGATGTTCGAACGGATGCTGGATCACCCCAACATCAAGGTAATGGTCAACACCGACTACCGCGAGATCCGCGAACTGATCCCCCATGAGCACCTGGTCTACAGCGGACCCATCGACGAATTCTTCGACTATCGCTTCGGTCGCCTGCCGTATCGTTCGCTGACCTTCAAGCACGAGACGCGCGATACGCCGCGCTTCCAGCCAGTGGCGGTGGTCAACTATCCCAGCGAAGCGGTGCCCTACACCCGCATCACCGAGTACAAGCACCTCACCGGCCAGACCCACGAGCGCACCAGCCTGACCTACGAATATCCCAGCGCGGAGGGCGAGCCCTATTATCCGATTCCACGCCCGGAAAACGCCGAGCTGTACCGGCGCTACCAGCACCTGGCCGAGGCGACCCCCAAGGTCATCTTCATCGGCCGTCTGGGAACCTATCGCTACTACAACATGGACCAGGTGGTGGGCCAGGCGCTGGCCGCCTACAAGCGCATCGAGGAGGCGGAGCTCGGGCCGGCGGCGGGGGAGAGCGCCGAACACCACGAAAGCCTGGCAAGGCAGGCCCCATGAGAGACGTGATGGCCGAAGGCTCGCCCTTCCAGAGTTTCTTCATGGCCGGCTTCGAATGCTCCAGCCACAGACGCGCCGATGGCCGACGCCTGGATCTGCTCGCCAGCACCGGCCATGACCGCTGGGCCGCGGAAGACTATGGTGCGGTGGCCGCCCAGGGCCTGCGCACCGTGCGCGATGGCGTCCGCTGGCACCGCGTGGAGGCCCAGGCCGGGCACCATGACTGGTCGAGTGTCCTGCCGCAGGTGCGAGCCGCGCGGGCGGCCGGCGTCCAGGTGATCTGGGACCTCTGCCACTATGGCTGGCCCGATCACCTGGATATCTGGCGGCCGGCCTTCGTCGAGGCCTTCGCCCGTTATGCCGCCGCCTTTGCCCGCCTGTTGCGGGAGGAGGGCGAGACCCGTCCCTGTCTGGCGCCGATCAACGAGATCTCCTACTGGGCCTGGGCTGGCGGCGATCAGGGCCTGTTCAATCCCAGCGCCCGCGGCCGCGGTCAGGAGCTCAAGCATCAACTGGTGCGCGCCAGCATCGCCGCCATCGAGGCGATTCGAGCCGAGTTGCCCGCGGCGCGCTTCCTGGCCATCGATCCGCTGATCCATGTGGTCGCGCGCCGCCCCGAACAGCGCGAGGCCGCGGAGGCCTATCGCCAGGCCCAGTTCGAGGCCTGGGACCTGCTCAGCGGGCGCCAGTGGCCAGGGCTGGGCGGGCGCCCCGATTACCTGGACATCCTGGGTCTGAACTACTACTCCGACAACCAGTGGTATCTGGACGGCGGTACCCTGGCGGCGGAGGATCCGGCCTATCGACCCTTGCAGGGCATGCTGGCCGAAGTCCACCAGCGCTATGGCCGGCCGTTGCTGATCGCCGAGACGGGGGCCGAAGGCCCGGCCCGCGCCGCCTGGCTGGAACACGTGGCCGATCAGGTCGGGCGGGCGCTGCGCCAGGGCGTGCCGGTGCAGGGCATCTGCCTGTATCCGGTACTCGACTATCCCGGCTGGGACGATGACCGCCTCTGTCCCACGGGGCTGTTCGGCGTGGCCGACGAGGCAGGGCGCCGGGCGCTGCACGAGCCCCTGGCCGAGGTCCTGCAGCGCCAACGCCAGCTCTGGGCCGGCGGAGAGGGGCGATGAGCGCAGCTCGGCGGCGCGAGCGGCGGCGCGCCGAATGGCCCCTGCCGGAACGGGTCGGCGCCTTTCTCTGGCGCTATGTCCGCCTGCGACCCTGGCACTTCGGCGGCCTGCTGTTGCTGGTGGTCGGCGCGGCGACCTGTGCGGTGGCAGTGCAATACGGCATGAAGCTGCTGGTCGATGCCATGGCCGATCCGGCACGCCGGGCGGCGGTGTGGGGGTCGTTCTGGCTGTTCATCTCGCTGATCGTGCTGGAGAACCTGTTCTGGCGTAGCGGTGGCTGGCTGGGTTGCCGCACGGTGGTGGCCAGCTGCGCCGATCTGCGCGTCGATCTGTTCCGCTATCTCACCGGCCATCCGATGCACTACTTCTCCCAGCATTTCGCCGGGGCCCTGGGCAATCGCATCTCCGCCACCGGAGCGGCCGCGGGGGCCATCTACGGCGGCCTGGCCTGGAAGATCATACCGCCCTGCGTCGACTTCATCGGCGCGGTGGTGGTGCTCTGCACCGTGGACCTGCGCATGGCCGGGGCGCTGGTGGCCTTCGTGCTGATCGTGGCGCTGGTGATCACCGCCTTCGGCATTCGCGGGCGGGCGCGGCACCAGCGCTTCGCCGCTCAGTCGGCCCATGTCGGCGGCGAGCTGGTGGACCTGGTGCAGAACGTCTGGACCATCAAGGCCTTTTCCGCCCGGGAGCGCGAGGTGCAGCGACTGGCCCAGGCCATCGGCGTAGAGGCGCGTGCCCAGCGCAGCAGCTGGATGCATCTGGAGCAGGCCCGGGTACTCCACGACACCTGCCTGTCGCTGATGGCCGGCGGCATGCTGGCCTGGGCCATCGCACTGTGGAGCCGCGGCAGCATCACCGCCGGCGACGTGGTCATGGTCAGTGCCCTGACCTTTCGCATCCTGCACGGCTCCCGTGACCTGGCCCTGGCGCTGGTGGACACCACTCAGCAACTGGGCGCCATCGGCGAGACCCTGCGCATCCTTATCCAGCCCCACGGCCAGAGCGACGTCGAACGGCCCCTGACTCAGGCGCGCGGCGCCCTGAGCTTTACCGGCGTGCACTATCGCTATCCCGATGGTCGGCAGGTGTTCCAGGGTTTCGATCTGGAGGTGCCGGCCGGCCAGAAGATCGGGCTGGTGGGGCCGTCGGGCGCCGGCAAATCGACCCTGATCGGCCTGTTGCAGCGCCTCGACGATATCCAGCGGGGGAGGATCTGCATCGATGGCGAGGACATTCGCACGGTCAGTCAGGACAGCCTGCGCCAGCGCATCGCCGTGGTGCCCCAGGAGACCGCGCTGTTCAATCGCAGCATTCGCGAGAACATCCGCTATGGCCGGCCGGAAGCCAGCGACGCCGAGGTGGAGGCGGCGGCCCGTCACGCCTATTGCGACGACTTCATCCGCGAGTTGCCGCTGGGCTACGACACTCCGGTGGGCGAGCGCGGCGTGCTGCTTTCCGGTGGTCAGCGCCAGCGTCTGGGCATCGCCCGGGCCTTTCTCAAGGATGCGCCCATTCTCATCCTCGACGAAGCCACCTCGGCGCTGGACAGCCATTCCGAGACGGTCATCCAGCGGGCCCTGCTGGAGTTGATGGAAGGCCGCACCGTGGTGGCGGTGGCCCATCGGCTCTCCACCCTGTCCGGCTTCGACCGCATCCTGGTGCTGGAGCAGGGCGTCATCGTCGAGGACGGCCCGCCGCAGCGGCTGCGCGAGGGGGAGGGCAGTTTCGCTGCGCTCTGGGACCTGCAGGCAGCACCCTAGCGAACCTAAGTCCTTGTATGGCTTGCAACTTCGCCCCAACCGCGTAGAATGACGCACCTCACCTCAGGGTGAGGCGTTATGGTGGCTCTGTCGGTCCCCCCGCAACGATCAACCGTGAACCCGGTCAGGCCCGGAAGGGAGCAGCCGCAGCGGTGATGTCGTGTGCCGGGGTGTGGCTGGCGGGGCCACCTCCATTTCTGCCCCGCGCTTTTCCTCTTCCGCTTTCCCCTCCTCTTTTTCCGCCTCGTCTCCCAGCGCTCCGCGACCACGCCACAGGGCTTTCGTGACGAAATGCGCTGTTTTGGTTCATGGCTCTGTGCCATCATGCGCGCCGTACCCTCACCACTGGACAGATGTCCAAGGATCTTTTGTGAAGAACGGACTCGAATGCGCAGGACGCGCCCTGAGCAATGGCCTCCATCCCTATCGTGTCGACTGCCGACGCGACACCGAGACGACGCTGGTCGCGCAGATCTACCACCCCAGCGAGCCCCTGCTGCTGATCAGGATCGACCTGACCAACGAAGAGGCGATCAATCCCTTCAAGATGAACGCCACCGTGATCCGCCTGCGCAGCCAGCTGGATGCCCTGGCAGCCTATGTCGCAAGCGTTGTCCTGGCCGATGGTGAGGACCACTGCCGGCGTGCCTGAAGCGGCTTTTTACCCGCCGTTTTCCCTCCTGATCGCTTGAAAATCCGCCAGGCCGCCTCCATCTAGGGAGGTAGCCACAGCCCGCCCGGCGTCGCCCCGATGCCACACCGCGGGATGCATTCGCGGCCCCTCTTCGTTAGCATGGGCGCCCCCCACGTCTTCTCCTGATCAGGTCTCGATGAGTTACCAGGTTCTTGCGCGCAAATGGCGCCCGCGGTCATTCCGCGAAATGGTCGGCCAGACCCATGTGCTCAAGGCGCTGATCAATGCGCTGGACAACGAGCGGCTGCACCACGCCTATCTGTTCACCGGTACCCGCGGGGTGGGCAAGACCACCATCGCGCGGATCCTGGCCAAGTGCCTGAATTGCGAGACCGGCATCAGCTCCACGCCCTGTGGCAGCTGCTCGGTGTGCCGCGAGATCGACGAAGGCCGCTTCGTCGATCTCATCGAAGTGGACGCCGCCAGCCGCACCAAGGTGGAAGACACCCGCGAGCTGCTGGAGAACGTGCAGTACGCGCCCTCCCGCGGTCGCTACAAGGTGTACCTCATCGACGAGGTGCATATGCTCTCCACCCACAGCTTCAATGCCCTGCTCAAGACGCTGGAAGAGCCACCGCCCCACGTCAAGTTCCTGCTCGCCACCACCGATCCGCAGAAGCTGCCGGTCACCATCCTCTCGCGCTGCCTGCAGTTCTCGCTGAAGAACATGCCGCCGGAGCGGGTCGTCTCCCACCTGCAGCAGGTGCTCGCCGCGGAAAGCATTCCCTTCGAGGACGATGCGCTCTGGCTGCTGGGTCGTGCGGCCGATGGCTCCATGCGTGACGCCATGAGCCTGACCGACCAGGCGATCGCCTTTGGCGAGGGCAAGGTACTGGCCGCCGATGTGCGCGCCATGCTCGGGACCCTCGATCATGGCCAGGTCTACGATGTACTCCAGGCCTTGCTGGACGGTGACGGTCGCGCGGTGCTGGACGCGGTTCGCCATCTGGTCGAGCAGGGCCCCGACTGGGGCGGCGTGCTGGCCGAGCTGCTCAATGTGCTGCACCGCGTGGCCATCGCCCAGGTGCTGCCCGATGCGGTGGACAATGGCCAGGGTGATCGCGAGCGGGTGCTGAGCCTGGCTCAGACGCTGCCGGCGGAAGATGTCCAGTACTACTATCAGCTGGGTCTGGTCGGGCGGCGCGATCTGCCGCTGGCACCGGATCCGCGCCACGGCTTCGAGATGGTCCTGCTGCGCATGCTGGCCTTCCGGCCCGCCGGTGCGGTGGTTGCCGAGCGACCGGCACTAAAGACGACGGGAGCCAGCCCGGCCACGGCTGACTCCAACCCCCGTCCGGTGGCCGCGGCGGTTCCGGCAGCGGCTGCGCCTGCGCGCCCGTCGCCACCCGAGGCAGCACCTGCGCCGGTGCCGGCAACGCCTGTCTCCAGTAATACCACCCCTGTAGAAGAGCCGGTGGATCTCCCCTGGGAGGATCCTGCACCCGTGGCGGTCAAGGCGGCTCCGGCTGCAGCTCCGACTCCGGCTCAGACTCCGGTCGAAGCGGCTGATGCGCCGGTTGGCCCCAGGGCGCTACCGACTCCCCAGGTCGAGGCGACCCCTGAGGCCACGGTGATCGCCGAATTGCCCGCGGACACCTCCGGTGACGAACTGGACGGTGACGAAGAGCCGCCGCCGGCCGAGGATTATTACGAGGTCGGGCTGGACGACTATCTCGACAGCCTGGGTGAGCCGGCTGCCGAAGCGGTGGTCGCGGCGCCGGCGCCGGCGGTGCAACCGGCGACCGGTCTGGCAGCCGATTGGCAGACCCTGTTCCCCGACCTCAAGCTGGGCGGGTTGACCGCCAGCATCGCGGCCAACTGCACCCTGGTGGCGGTGGACGGCGATCGCTGGCACCTGCACCTGGATCCGGCGCAGAGCGCCCTGTTCAACGCCAACCAGCAGCGCCGGCTCAACGATGCGCTGAACCAGCAGCAGGGACGTCCCATCACGCTCGAGGTCACCATCCAGACCCCCGAGCAGGAGACGCCCGCCCAGGCCGCCGCCCGGCGCCGGGCGGAGCGTCAGCGACAGGCGGAGCAGTCCATCCAGGACGATCCATTGATCCGCCAGATGATGCAACAGTTCGCCGCCACGGTGCGCGCGGGTACCATCGAGCCGGTCGACACCCAAGCCTGACCGGTTTTCCATTCATAGTTCGAGGTAGCAGACATGATGAAAGGTGGCATGGCCGGCCTGATGAAGCAGGCCCAGCAGATGCAGGAAAAGATGCAGAAGATGCAGGAAGAGCTGGCGAACGCCGAAGTGACCGGGCAATCCGGCGCCGGCCTGGTCAGCGTCGTCATGACCGGCCGACACGACGTCAAGCGCGTCAGCCTGGACGACAGCCTGATGCAGGAAGACAAGGAAATCCTCGAAGACCTGATCGCCGCCGCGGTGAACGACGCCGTGCGCAAGATCGAGCAGAACAGCCAGGACAAGATGTCCGGCATGACCTCCGGGATGCAGCTGCCGCCCGGCTTCAAGATGCCTTTCTAGGTTGTTCCAGCTGCGGGTGTCCAGCGGGCACCCGTCTCTCCCGCCTTCCAGTACGGTAGTCCATGAGCTTCAGTCCCCTGATTCGCCAATTGATCGATGCGCTCCGGGTCCTGCCCGGTGTCGGCCAGAAGTCCGCCCAGCGCATGGCCCTGCAACTGCTCGAGCGCGAACGCCAGGGTGGCCAGCGCCTGGCCTCTGCCCTCAGCGCCGCCATGGAAGGGGTCGGTTACTGCCAGCGCTGCCGTACCCTCAGCGAAGACCAGATCTGCGGATTTTGCGCCGACACCCGGCGTGACGACAGTCTGCTCTGCGTGGTGGAGGGGCCCATGGACGTCTTCGCCGTCGAACAGACCGGCTATCGCGGGCGCTACTTCGTGCTCAAGGGACACCTGTCGCCCATCGACGGCCTGGGTCCGGACGCCATCGGCGTACCCGAACTCGAGCGGCGCGTCAGCGAGGGCGGCTTCACCGAAATGATCATCGCCACCAACCCCACGGTGGAAGGCGAGGCGACCGCCTATTACATCGCCCAGCTGCTGGCGCCCAAGGGCCTGACCATCTCGCGTATCGCCCATGGCGTGCCCCTGGGTGGCGAACTGGACCTGGTCGATGGCGGCACCCTGACCCACGCCTTCGCCGGGCGCAAGCCGATCAGTCTCTAGCGCTCTACCTTGGCCGTCTGCGCACCTCGGGCGCACGACACGGCTGTATCTTGTGATCGAGAAGCATTATCATTATCGGAAATCAGCGGCTTCCGAGGATGGTGATGCAGACGCTCGAGTCCGACCGGTATGGACACATCCGGACCCTCTACCAGGATCATCACGGCTGGCTGCGCGAGCGGCTGCAGCGGCGGCTGGGTTGCCTGGGGCAGGCGGCCGATCTGGCCCAGGACACCTTCGTGCGGCTGCTGGCCCGGGAAGGGGAGCTGGAGCGCCTGCGCGAACCCCGCGCCTTTCTCGCGACCGTCGCCCAGGGCCTACTGGCCAACCACTGGCGGCGCCAGGCCGTGGAGCGCGCCTATCTCGACGCGCTCGCGGCCCGACCGCAGGCCGTGCAGCCCTCACCGGAAGCCCAGGCGCTGATCCTGGAAACCCTGACCGAACTCGATGCGCTGCTCGACCGCCTGCCTGCTCGGGTGCGCCAGGCCTTTCTGCTGGCGCAACTGGATGGCCTCACCTATGCCGTCATCGCCGAGCGCCTGGGCGTGTCGGAGCGGATGGTCAAGAAGTACATGGCCCAGGCCATGCTGCACTGCCTGGAACTGGTGTCTTGAGTGCGCTGACGCCTGGCGGTGGCGGACCTCTGGCGGAAGCGGCGGACTGGTTCGCCGAACTGGCTGCCGACGAGGTGGATCCGGCCACCGAGCGGGCCTGGGAGCGCTGGCTACAGGCGGATAGCCGCCACGCGGTGGCCTGGGCGCGGGTGGAGGAAATCAGTGCGCGCTTCACCGGTCTGCCGCCGTCCGGGCGCCTGGCCCTGGCGCGGCGCGAGTCCCTGGGCCGGCGGCGGGCGCTCAAGGTGCTGGGTCTGGCGGTGGGCGGACTGGCCCTGGGCTGGGCGCGGCCGGACGACTGGCGGTTGGGGGAGGGCGCCACCCTGAGCACGGCGGTCGGCGAGATCCGTGCCTTCGACCTGACCGCCGGGGTGCGCGTCTGGCTCAACACCGACAGCCGGTTGGCGCAGGAGGCCGCAGACCGCTGGCGGCTGCTGCGCGGCGAGGTGCTGCTGGAAGGCCGTAACGGGGCGGCGCCGCTGCGACTGGACACGGCGTTCGGCCAGGTAAGACCCGGTCCGGGCTGCTGCGCAGTGCGGTTGCGTGACGACGGGCTGGAGGTCGCGGCCTATGCCGGCGCCCTGCAGCTGGCGCCACTCCAGGCCCGTGCTCAGGTCCTGACCCGGGGCCTCCGGGCCCTCATGACCGCGTCCGCGGTGCGGCCATTGGGGCCGGTCGATCCGGGGCGGCAACTCTGGCGCCAGGGGCGGCTGGTGGTGGACGACTGGTCGCTGGCAGCGCTGGTGGCGGAGCTGGGGCGCTATCGCCCAGGCCTGCTGACCTGCACCGCCACGGTCGCGCAACTGCGGGTGGTGGGCAGCTATCCCCTGGCTGACACCGACCGCGCCCTGGCCGCGCTGGCCGACAGCCTGCCGGTGCGGGTGGAGCGGCGCCTGCCCTGGTGGGTGCAGATCGTACCCGCCTGAAAAAAAATTGCGTCGAGCGGTTCCCCTTTGGCGCGCTCGCGGGGCTTGGGGGAAACGATCTCCGCTTCGAGGCCCCTCATGCATCGCCGAACCCGTTTCACCCTGCATCCGTTGCGCCGCGCCCTGCGCGTCTTCGCCCTGGCCATGCCACTGGGCATCACCGGCCTGGCCACGTCCCAGGGCCTGGCCCAGGCGGTGCCCCTGGCGCAGGAATACCGCATCGAGGCGGGCAGTCTGGCCACGGTGGTGAGCACCTTCGCCGCCCAGAGCGGTGTACTGCTGTCGGCCCCCGCCCAGGGGCTGGAAGGTCGGCGCAGTCCGGGCCTGCAGGGTCGCTACACGCCGGCCGAGGGCTTCCAGCAGATCCTCCAGGGCAGTGGCCTGCAGGCGGTGCGCCAGGCGGATGACAGCTATCGCCTAGAGGCCGTACCCGCGAGCGGTGTGACCTCCCTCAGCGAGACCACGGTGACCGGCTTCGCCCTGGGCAATGCCCTGGGCGAGACCGATGGCTACCTGGCGACCCACAGCGACGTGGCCACCAAGACCAGCAAGGGATTGCTGGAAACCTCCCAGTCGGTCTCGGTGGTGACCCGCGAGCAGATCGATGACCAGGGCGCCAAGACCGTGCAGCAGGCCATGAGGTACACCCCGGGGATCTTCACCGGCCAGATCGGCGCCTCCAATCGCTACGACTACGTGGTGATGCGCGGCTTCGCCGACAACAGCGTCGACAACGTCTTTCTCGACGGCCTCAAGACCATGGGCGACAGCGGCACCTTCAGCTCGCTGCAGGTCGATCCCTATTTCCTCGAACGCATCGACGTGGTGAAGGGACCGGCCTCGGTGCTCTATGGCCGCAGCCTGCCGGGCGGCCTGGTGGCCCTGACCAGCAAGAAGCCGCTGTACCAGCCCTACCACCAGGTCCAGGCCACCCTGGGCAATCTCGGCCAGCGCGGCGCCGGTTTCGATTTCGGCGGACCGCTGGACGAGGAGGGGCATATCGCCTATCGCCTGGTGGGGCTGGCCCAGCACAGCGACACCCAGTTCGATCACGTGGAGGAAGAGCGCTATGCGCTGGCGCCCAGTCTGGCCATCGACCTGAGCGACGACACCACCCTGACCCTGCAGGCCTATCTGCAAAAGGATCCGGATGGCGGCTACCACAGTGGCGTCCCCGCCGAAGGCAGCCTCTATCGCCGCAATGGCCGCTACATCAGCAACCACTTCTTCGACGGCGAGCCCGATCACGACAAGTTCGAGCGGACCCAGCAGATGGTCGGCTATCAGTTCGAGCACAGATTCAACGACGTCTGGAGCGCGCGGCAGAATTTCCGCTATGCCAAGTCGCGGGTCGAGCTGGAGCAGGTCTATGGCTACGGCTATGTCGGCAGCAGCGACCTGCTCAATCGCTACTACTCCGGCGGCCGCGAGAATCTGCACGCCTATACCCTGGACAACCTGGTGCAGGCGGACTTCGACTGGGCCGGCAGCCGCCATACCCTGCTGGCCGGCCTGGACTACCAGCGCCGCTGGACCCACGTCGACTGGCCCAGTGGCACGGCGGATCCGCTGGACGCCTTCGAGCCCAGCTACGGTGGCCAGGTGACCGTCTACCCGGGCAGCGAATACCGCCGCGAACTGGAGCAGACCGGTGTCTACCTGCAGGATCTGATCGAACTGGATCGCTGGCGCTTTTCGCTCGGCCTGCGCCAGGACTGGGTGGAGATCGGCATCGAGGATCGCCAGGCGGGGACCCGCAGCAGCGCGCGCCGCGGCCAGGCCAGCGGGCGCGCCGGGGCGCTCTATCTGTTCGACAACGGCCTGGCGCCCTACCTGAGCTATTCCACCTCCTTCAATCCCAATGCCTACAACGATGCCGCGGGCAATCCGCTGGAGCCTACCGAGGGCAAGCAGTGGGAGCTGGGCCTGAAATACCAGCCGCCGGGCAGCGCCAGCTTCTACACCGCCTCGCTGTTCCACATCACCCAGGAAAACGTGGCGACCAAGCTGCCCCAGGAAGACTTCTATTCCTCGGTGGGCGAGATCCGCTCCCGGGGCCTGGAGCTGGAGGGCCATCTGCAACTGGCCGAGCGGCTCAAGCTGCTGGGCAGCTACACCTTCACCGATATCGAGTACACCCAGGCGCTGGACGGCACCCAGGGCAATACGCCGAATCAGGCGCCGCGGCACCAGGCCTCGCTGTGGGGGCAATACGAGCTGGCCGGGCCCCTGGCGGGCTTCAGCGTCGGCGCCGGCGCCCGCTACGTGGGCACCAGCTGGGCGGACAAGGCCAACACGCGCAAGGTACCGGCCTACACCCTGGTGGACGCCATGCTCGCCTATGACTTCACCCGCCTGGGACTGCCGGGACTCACGGCGCGGGTCAATGCCAACAACGTGCTGGGCAAGGACTACGTGGCGTCCTGCTACAGCCTGGATTTCTGCTACTTCGGCGAGGAGCGCAACGTGACCGCGACGGTCAGCTACAGCTTCTAGGGGCTCGGGGTCCTGCCGCTCAGGCAGGACCCCTGGCCTCAGCCCTCCAGCTGACCGCCGGCCAGGGCGCAGAGGCGGGCGGAATCGAGGATGCGCACCTCCTTGCCTTCGGCCGCCAGCACCCCGCTCTGCTGGAAGCGGGTGAACACCCGGGACACGGTTTCCACCGCCAGGCCGAGGAAGTTGCCGATCTCGTTGCGCGACATGCTCAGGCGGAATTGCTGGGCGGAGAAGCCGCGGGCATGGAAGCGCGCGGAGAGATTGACCAGGAAGGTGGCGATGCGCTCGTCGGCGCTCTTCTTCGACAAGAGCACCATCATCTGCTGGTCATCGCGGATCTCCCGGCTCATCACCCGCAACAGCTGGCGGCGCAGTTGCGGCAGCTGCTCGGAGAGTTCGTCCAGGCGCTCGAAGGGGATCTCGCAGACGGTGGTGGTCTCCAGCGCCCGGGCCGAGACCGGATAGCGCTCGGTGTCCATGCCCGACAGGCCGACCAGTTCGCTGGGCAGGTGGAAGCCGGTGATCTGCTCCTCGCCGGCATCGCTCAGGCTGCTGGTGCGCAGGGCGCCGGAACGTACCGCATAGACCGAGCCGAAGGTATCGCCCTGGCGGAACAGGTGGTCGCCCTTGGCCAGCGGCCGGCCGCGCTTGACGATCTGGTCGAGGGCGTCCAGGTCTTTCAGATCGAGCGACAGCGGCAGGCACAGCGAGGCGAGGCTGCAATCCTTGCAATGGGCCTGGGCGTTGCGCAGCTTGAGGGGCTCGGTCATGGGGGAAGATCGCTTCTCGTCTGGTTCCAAAAGTCTAACTTTAGCAGTCGTGGCAGGCATGGGTCATATCACCCGGGAAAAGCGCTGGTTGTCGTGGCCCGGCAGATAGCGGTCGAACAGCATGCACAGGGCGCGGATCAGCAGGCGGCCCGGCGCCAGCACCTGCAGGCCGCGCGCATCGAGGCGGATCAGGCCGTCGGCGGCCATGGCCTCGAGGTGCGGCCAGGCGTCGGCGAAATACTGGCGGAAATCCAGCTCGCAGTTGCGCTCGATGGCGGCGAAATCCAGCTGGAAATGGCAGATCAGCTGGGCGATCACCGCGCCGCGGATGCGGTCGTCCCGCGAACGGCGCAGGCCGCGGGCCACCGCCAGTTCGCCCTGGCCCAGGCGGTCCTGGTAGCGGGCGAGATCGGGGGTGTTCTGGCAGAGCACCTCGCCGACCTGGCTGATGGCGGAGACCCCGAGGCCCAGCAGGTCGCAGTGGCCGTGGGTGGTGTAGCCCTGGAAGTTGCGCTGCAGGGTGCCGTCTTCCTGGGCGATGGCCAGGTCGTCGTCGGGCAGGGCGAAGTGGTCCATGCCGATGTAGCGATAGCCGGCGGCCAGCAGCTGTTCCACGGTGCGCTGCAGCATCTCCAGCTTGGCCGCGGGGTCCGGCAGTTCGCTGGCTTCGATGCGCCGCTGCGGCGGAAAGCGCTGCGGCAGGTGGGCGTAGTTGAACACCGACAGGCGATGCGGCTGCAATTCCAGCACCCGCTCCACGGTGTGGGCGAAGCTGGCCGGGGTCTGCCGCGGCAAGCCGTAGATGAGGTCCAGGTTGATGGAGCGATAGTCGAGGGCGCGAGCGGCCTCCACCAGGGTACGGGTGTCGTCGAAGGGCTGCAGGCGATTGATCGCCAGCTGCACCTGCAGGTCGAGGTCCTGGACGCCGAAGCTGACGCGGTTGAAACCCAGCTCGCGGAGCAGCCCCATGGTGCTCCAGTCGGCTTCGCGCGGATCGATCTCGATGGAGTAGTCGCCCCGGTCGCCGTCGGCCAGGGTGAAGTGCCGGCGCAGGTCGGCCATCAGCTCACGCAGCTGCATGGGGTTGAGAAAGGTCGGGGTGCCACCGCCGAGGTGCAACTGCTCCACCCGCTGCCCGCCGTCCAGGTGCCGGCTGGTGAGGGCCATCTCCTGACGCAGGGCCTGGAGGTAGGCGACGCTGCGGCTGCGGTCCTTGGTGATGACCTTGTTGCAGGCGCAGTAGTAGCAGATGTTGGCGCAGAAGGGCACGTGCAGGTAGAGCGACAGCGGGCGTCCGGCTTGGCGACTCAGGCGCAGGGCGCCGAGCAGGTCGAAGGGACCGATGCCGTCGTGGAATTGCACGGCGGTGGGGTAGGAGGTATAGCGGGGGCCGGCGCGATCGTAGCGGGCGATGAGGTCGGCGTCCCAGACGAGAGCGGCTGTCATGCCGGGCTCCAATGGTTTCGAGGTGCCCAGTGTGAGGGGCGCGGCCTGCGCTTTATTGATCCAGATCAATGGATAGCCGGTTAAGCTTTGGCGTTTGGACGAGGAGTAGCCCATGGCAGACGAGTTGTACCTCGACAGCTTTCGCGAATGCCGACCCGCGGGTCCGCCGCTGGCGACCCTGTTGCTGGCCCATGGGGCGGGGGCAGGGATGGACAGCCCCTTCATGGAGCAGCTGGCCGAGGCATTGGCGCGGCGCGACATCCGCACCCTGAGATTCGACTTTCCCTACATGGCGCGGGCCCGCGCCGAAGGCCGGCGCCGCCCGCCGAATCCGGCGCCGGTCCTGCTGGAGCACTGGCGGGCCATGGTCGCCACCTGGCGCGCGGTAGAAAGCGGTCCGTTGTGGCTGGCGGGCAAGTCCATGGGCGGGCGGATGGCCAGTCTGCTGGCCGACGACCTGGGCGCGACGGGCCTCGTCTGCCTGGGCTATCCCTTCCACCCGGCCGGCAAGCCCGAGCGGCTGCGCACCGAGCACCTGGCGACCCTGGCCACGCCGACGCTGATCGTCCAGGGCGAGCGGGATGCCCTGGGCACCCGTACGGAGGTGGCCGGCTATGCCCTGGCGCCCACGCTCGAAGTGCAGTGGATCGCCACCGCCGACCACGATCTCAAGCCGCTCAAGAGCAGCGGCCTGAGCCAGACCCAGGCACTGGTGGAAACGGCGGCCTGGGTGGCGGCCTTCGTGCGGAGCAGCGGCTAGATCACCCGGAAGCCACTGGTGCCATCGCGCCGCAACTGCTCGACCAGGCCGAATTCCCAGTCCAGGTAGGCCTGCATGGCCGCGCGCGGGGCATCGGTGCCTTCATAGGGGCGCCGGTAGCGATCGCGCCGGGTCGACAGCAGCCGTGTTTCGCCGCCTTCCACCGGCAGACCCGCAGCCAGCCAGGCCGCGGTACCGCCCTCCAGCAGCAAGACCGGCCGGTCGGTAATGGCCTGGACATCGACGGCGGCGAAGGCGGCCAGTTGGCCACTGCCGCAGGTGAAGACATAGCGCTCGGCCGGCGGCAGCGCTGCCGGCAGATCGGCGCGCAGCACCCAGGCGGCGCCCGGGATGTGCCTCTGGACATAGTTGGCGCTGGCGGTGACATCCACCACCAGGGTGCCGGGCTCCGCCAGCAATTCCTGCAGGCGCGTCACCGAGATGCGCTCCACCGGCCCGGGGACGGGAGCGGGCGGCTGCCAGGGACCGGTGGCGCTCAGGGCGCCGGCCGGGATGGCGTCGACCACCGCCACCTCCCAGCCCATCTGCGCCAGCCAGGAGGCGCTCATGTTGGCGCGCACGCCGTCGTCGTCCACCAGGGCCAGGCGGGCACCGCGTACCGAGGCGCTGTGATCGGTCTCCTGGACCAGCTGGCCACCCGGCGTCGAGCGGGCGCCAGGGAGGTGGCCGGCGGCGAATTCCTCGGGGGTGCGCACATCGATCAGATAGTTCGTCCGCCGCGCCTCGGTGCACCAGGCGTTCAGTTCGCTGAAGGCCAGCCGGGCGACACCGGCGCGATCGGCGACCTGACGCGCGCGGGTCGCGGCGGTCGCTTGGGTCGCCGGACTCACCGCACCGAAGCGGCGTTGCTGGCCGTGTTCCAGGGTCTGGCCGGCCAGCGTCCAGCCGATGGTGCCGTTGCGCAGGGCGGCCACCGGATTGGGAATGCCGGCATTGATCAGCGACTGGGCGCCGATCAGGCTGCGGGTACGACCGGCGCAGTTGACGATGACCCGGGTCCGCGGATCGGGTGCCAGCTCGGCCACCCGCAGCACCAGTTCGGCGCCCGGCACGCTGACGCCACCGGGAATGCTCATGGTCTGGTATTCCTCGAAGCGGCGCGCATCGAGGATCACCAGGTCGGCGTCCTGATCCAGCAGCGCCTGGACCTCCTCGGCGGGCAGCGAGGGGGTATGGCGGCGCGCTTCCACCAGCTCGCCGAAGGCCTTGCTCGGCACGTTGACGTCGATGAAGAGTTCGCCGCCGCTGGCGCGCCAGCCCGCCAGGCCGCCCTCGAGCAGGGCCACGTCGGTGTAGCCCAGGGCGTGCAGGCGTTCGGCCGCGCGTTCCGCCAGGCCTTCGCCATTGTCATAGAGGGTGATGGCCACATCGCGCCGCGGCAGCCGCGACCAGGCCTCCAGTTCCAGGCGCGATAGCGGCAGATTGGCGGCCCACAGCGGGTGGCCGGCGGCGAAGGGATCCTCCTCGCGGACGTCGAGCAGGGCGACTTCGGTGCCGGCGAGGAGGGCCTGGCGGATGTCCTCGGCGGTGCGGATGGCGGTCATGGTGTGGCGGTCTCCTGGGACAGGTCCCACAGGTTGGGCAGCTGGCGATTGGTGTAGCCGGAGATGAAGGGCTTTTCCTGGCCATCGGCGGCATAGACGGCGCGGCGCACGGCGCCGATGTTGCCGCCATAGACGTGGATGCTGATGGAGGTGCGATCGGCATAGGCGTTGCTGACCTGGTGGATGTCGCCCACCCGCGGCGAGACCGCTTCCACCTGGCCCGGCTCCAGACGCACGGGAGCGCCTTCCGGCTGCAGGCGGCCGGCGGGATCGCGGGCGAAGCCCTGAGCGGTCTCGGCGCCACGCAGCATGCCGATCAGGCCCCAGGTGCGGTGGTCATGCACCGGCGTGGCCTGGCTCGGCCCCCAGACGAAGCTCACCACCGAGAAGCGCTGACGGGCATCGGCATAGAGCAGGTACTGGCTATAGCGCTCGGGGCGGGGCAGGGCGCAGTCCTCGGGCAGCCAGTCGTCATGGCGGACCAGGTCGCCGAGCAGAGCGGCGCCGCGCTGCAGCAGCTGCGGCTCGGCAGGGTGTTCGTCGACCAGGGTGGCGAGGTCATGCAGGAACAGGCGCAGGCGGTCGAGCCTAAGGGTCATGGAGGGCTCCACGGATAAGCCGGGTGGGCGATGACGGCCATTAAAGCAAGGCCGGCGCCCAGCACCTTAGATCGATTGGTTCTGTGCTGAAAACCATTATTCGCATAACTTGCTGTTTATATTATCCATGATGTGCATATTAGGTTATGCGCAATCGATATTTCCGTCTCGGCGAGTCACAACGTTAGGTTCTAAGCAGACCAGGGCAACGCCCGTCGCCCTGGCGCCTCTTCTGCTTCCGGAGCCGCCGCATGACCGCCTTCCACAACGCCCTCGCCAGCGTCCGCGCCCAGGTGTCCGCCGCCGAATGGGAGGCGCGGGTCAAACTCGCCGCCGCCTATCGGCTGGCTGCCCGCGAACGCTGGACCGACCACATCTACACCCACTTCTCGCTGCGGGTGCCAGGCCCGGAGGCGCACTTCCTGATCAATCCCTTCGGCCAGACCTTCGACGAGATCACCGCCTCTTCGCTGGTGAAGGTGGACATCGATGGCGAGATCGTCCTCGACCCCACCGGACTGGGCATCAATCCGGCTGGCTACGTAATCCACAGCGCCATCCACCGTGCCCAGCCGGAACTCCATGCGGTGCTGCACACCCACACCGCCGCCGGCATCGGTGTCTCCGCCCAGCGCGGCGGCCTGCTGATGCTTTCCCAGCACGCCATGAGGTTCTTCGGCCGCCTGGCCTATCACGGCTACGAGGGCGTGGCCCTGGATCTGGACGAGCAGAGTCGGCTGGTGGCCGACCTCGGGACGCACCCGGCGATGATCCTCTGCAACCATGGCCTGCTCACCGTGGGCGCGAGTCTGGAGGAGGCCTTCTGGCACCTCTATTACCTGGAGCGCTCCTGCGCCGCGCAACTGGCGGCCCAGAGCGGTGGCGCCGAGCTGGTTATCGCTGCGGACGCCGTCGCGCAGAAGGTCAGCGACCTCATCCCCGGCAATCTGGCGCGCGGCGCCCATGTCCGTCACTGGGAGGCGGCGGTGCGCCAACTGGAGCGTCACGAAGGCCGGGAGTACGCGCAATGAAGCGACTGCTCGCCACCCTTGGCCTGGCCTTGCTGCTGGGGCAGGCCCAGGCCGCGCCGGATCTCTCCGGCGTGACCCTGGTACTGGGCGACCAGGCCCGCGGTCTGCGCGCCATGATGGAAGCAACCGGCACCCTCGAAGGCGCGCCTTACCAGTATCGCTGGGCCAACTTCCAGGGCGCCGCACCACTGTTCGAGGCCCAGCGCGTCGGCGCGGTGGATACCTCCTATGCCGGTGACCTGCCGGTGCTGATGGCCGCGTCCGGCGGCGTGCCGCTCAAGCTCATCGCCACCAATGTCGGCTACCCCCAGGCCAACGGCCTGCTGGTGCAGAAGGACTCGCCGATCCGTTCGGTGAGGGATCTCAAGGGGCGCACCGTGGTGGTGTCCTCGGCCAAGGGCAGCATCTCCCAGCACCTGCTGTATGCCGCCCTGGAAGAGGCCGGGCTCAAGCGTGAGGACATTACGGTCAAGTTCGTGCTGCCCACCGACGCCAGTGCCGCCTTCAATGCCGGGCAGATCGACGCCTGGGCGACCTTCGATCCCTATCTCGGCATCGCCGAGCAGCACGGCGCCCGGCTGCTGCGCGATGGCCAGGGGCTGACCACCGCGCTGGGCTTTCTCACCGCCACCCCGGCGTCGCTGGAGGACCCGGCCAAGCGCGCCGCCATCGCCGATTTCGCCGGGCGCCTGGCTCAGGCGCGGGCCTGGGCGGTCGCCCATCCGCAGGACTATGCGCGGGTCTATGCCGAGCTGACGCGGCTGCCGGAAGGCGCTGCGGTAGCCATTTCCACCCGCACCTCCCGTGGCCTGCGCCCGGTGCAGCCAGCGGACGTCGCCGCGGTGCAGCAGGTGGCCGATCTGTTCAGCGAACTCCAGGTGCTGCCCAAACCGGTCGACGTGGCCGCCCTGGCCGATGCCTCCGTCTTTACCCAGGAAGCCAAACCATGACCCTCATCCGCCGTACCCTGCTGGCGCTACCGCTGCTGCTCGCCGCCACCGCGGCCCTGGCCGCCGAGCCCCTGACCCTGCGTATCGCCGACCAGAAGGGCAACATGCGCGCCCAGCTGGAGGCCGCCGATGGCCTGCGCGACCTGCCGGGTTATCGGATCCAGTGGGCGGAATTTCCCGCCGCCGCGCCCCTGGCCGAGGCGCTCAATGCCGGCGCGGTGGACGCCGGCATCATCGGCGATGGCCCGCTGCTGTTCGCCCTGGCCGCTGGCGCGCCGGTCAAGGCCATCGCCGTGGACAAGTCCGATCCCTATGGCACGGCGGTGATCGTGCCGCGCGACTCGCCGCTGCGGACGGCGGCCGATCTCAAGGGCAAGCGCATCGCCACCGGGCGTGGCTCCATCGGCCATTACATCGCCCTCAAGGCGCTGGACTCGGTGGGCCTGACCGCTCAGGACGTGAGCTTTCGCTTCCTCGGCCCGGTGGACGCCAAGATGGCCCTGGCCAATGGCTCGGTGGACGCCTGGGCGACCTGGGAGCCCTACACCGCCCAGGCCGAGCAGGTCGACGGCGCCCGGGTGCTGGTCAGTGGTCGCGGGCTCTGGGCGGGCAACAGCTTCCTGGCCGCCACCGACACGGCCCTGGCCGATCCGGCCCGGCGCGCGGCGCTGCAGGACTACCTCGACCGCCTGGCCGCCGCCCAGCGCTGGGGCTATGCCCACCTCGATGGCTATGCCAGGACCCTGGCGCAGATCATCGGCTTTCCCGAGGCGGTGGCCCGGCTGCAATTCGAGCGCCGTCAGCTGCACTGGGAGCCCATCGACCCGCAGGTGGTGGCCGACCAGCAGGCGGCGGCGGATTTCTACCACCGCAGCGGCCTGATCCCGCAGCGCCTGGAGGCCCGGGCGACCTTCGCCGAGGGATTCCGGGTGAGCAAACCGGACGCGCCGCGGCAGGCGGCGCGGGAGTAGGGCGGGATGCAGGGTGGTGTTGGGCTTCGCTTCGCGCAGCGCCAACCTGCGGGCCGGGTGCCGGGTGCCGGGTGCCGGGTAGTGGGAGCAGGCATCCATACGGGCTCAACGCCAACCTACGCATGTTGGGCGCCCCCTCTCCCTGTGGGAGAGGGTTGGGGTGAGGGAAAAGCGACACTGCCACTCGACCTATCCATATAACCCATCCTTATTTCAAAAACGCTGAACAGCTTGAGTAGGCTATAAGCCACTTCCAAGGATGAGCGCACCCCGATGCCCCCACGTCTTCCCTTCACCCGTCGTCCCCTGGCCCTGGGGCTCGCCGCCAGCCTGCTCACCGGACTGGTCGCCGCACCCCAGGCAGCCCAGGCCGAAGGCACCCTGCGCATTTCCGAACAATTCGGGGTGTCCTATGTGATCCTGCATGTGCTGCGTGACCAGCAACTGATCGAAAAGCACGGCAAGCAGGAGGGCGTCGACATCAAGGTCGACTGGATAAAGCTGTCCGGTGGCGCGGCCGTCAACGAGGCGGTGCTGTCGGGGGCGGTGGACGTCGGCTCCGCCGGGCTCGGGCCGCTGTTCACCCTCTGGGACCGCACCCATGGTCGGCAGAACGTCAAGGCCGTGGCCAGCCTGGGGGCCTTTCCCAACTACCTGGTCACCAACAATCCGCAGGTGAAGACCCTGGCCGACTTCACCGCCAAGGACCGCATCGCCGTGCCGGCGGTCAACGTCTCGGTGCAGTCGCGCTTCCTGCAGTACGCCGCCGCCCAGGCCTTTGGCGAGAAGAACTGGAATCGCCTGGATCCCCTGACGGTAGCGGTGCCGCATCCGGATGCCACCGCGGCGGTGATCTCTGGCGGTACCGAGATCAACAGCCACTTCGCCAATCCGCCGTTCCAGGAGCAGGAACTGGCCAGCGGCAAGGTGCACAAGGTGCTCAGTTCCTATGACGTGCTGGGTGGGGCCGTCTCGCCCAACCTGGTGTTCGTCACCGAGAAATTCCGCCGGGACAATCCCAAGACCTACAAGGCCTTCCGCGAGGCGCTGGTCGAGGCCGGACAGATCATCGAGAAGGACAAGGCCGCCGCCGCCCGTACCTATGTGAAGGTCGAGAATTCGCGCCTCGATCCGGCGCTGATCCAGCAGATCATCGAAAGCCCCGAGGTCAACTTCGACACGGCGCCGCAAAACACCCTGAAGCTGGCGGAATTCATGTACCGCATCGGGGCCATCCGCAACCAGCCCAGCAGCTGGCAGGACTATTTCTTCGTCGACACGCCCGACCAGAAGGGCAGCTGATCCCCTTTCCCTTACGGGTTCCACCGGACCACCGGACGAGCCCTCGACATCTCGAGGTCTCCCATGGCTATTCCTCCACTTTTCCAGCGCCTCGGGCTGCTCCTGGCGAGCACCACCCTGGCGCTGTCCGCCCAGGCCGCCGAGCCGCAGAAGATCCGCCTCGGCATCAACGACAGTCCGCAGAACGCCGCCCTGGAGCGCGCCGCCGAGGTGGCGCGGGAACAGGGCGTTGAGGTGGAAATCGTCGCCTTCAGCGACTGGAACACGCCGAATCTGGCGCTCGCCCACGGCGACATCGACGTCAACTACTTCCAGCATCAACCCTTCCTGGAAAACGCCAACGCCCAGAACGGCTACGGCCTGGTGCCCATCGCCTATGGCGTGGAAAACAAGGTCGGTCTCTATTCCAAACGGGTGAAGAGTTTCGCCGAGGTGCCGGACGGCGCCACCGTGGCGGTGGCCGACGATCCGGTCAACCAGGGGCGCGGGCTGCACCTCTATGCCCGGGCCGGCCTGATCCAGCTCAAGCCCGGTACCGGGCCCAAGGCCAGCCTGCAGGACATCGTCGCCAATCCGCGCCACCTGAAATTCATCGAACTGCCCGGTCCGCAACTGGCGCGGGTGCTGGACGACGTGACCCTGGCGCAAAGCTATCCCTCGCACATCCTCGCCGCCGGCACCACGGATCCCAACAGCGCCCTGCTGTTCAGCGACGACGAGGCCAGCGGTCACCTCTATGCCCTGAGATTCGTGACCAAGCCGGACAAGGCCGATGACCCGGCGATCCGCACCTTCATCCAGGTGTTCCAGAACGATCCGCGGGTGCGCGAGGCCATCGCCCAGGCCTATGGCAATCCGCAGCTCTACAGCCTGGCCTGGCTGAACCGGCAGGAGGCCGCCCGATGAGCAATGCACTACTCAGAACCGCACCGGCGCCGCCGCCCGCCGAACCCCAGGCCGCTCCCGCGCGCGAGCATCTACGCCTGAGCGGCGTGCAAAAGATCTACACCGGCGGCGCGCTGCCGGTGACCGCCCTGGCGGACATCGACCTCAGCATCGCCCGTGGCGAGATCTTCGGCATCATCGGTCGCAGTGGCGCCGGCAAGTCCAGTCTGATTCGCACCCTCAATCGCCTGGAAGACGTCAGCGCCGGTCAGGTCCTGGTCGACGGCGTCGACATCGGCACCCTGAAGGGGGATCGCCTGGTGGCGCTGCGGCGGCGCATCGGCATGATCTTCCAGCACTTCAATCTGCTGGCCTCGCAGACGGTGCTGGAGAATCTGGCCTTGCCGCTGAAGGCCGCCGGCTTTCGCCGCGACGAGATCGAAGCCCGGGCGCGGGAACTGCTCGAGCTGGTCGGGTTGCAGGGCAAGGAACAGGTCTATCCCTCGCGGCTGTCCGGGGGCCAGAAGCAGCGGGTGGGCATCGCCCGCGCGCTGATGCTGAGGCCCGAGCTGCTGCTCTGCGACGAGGCCACCTCGGCGCTGGATCCGGAGACCACCCAGTCGATCCTGGCGCTGTTGCAGGACATCAATCGCCGCCTGGGACTGACCATCGTGCTCATCACCCACGAGATGGCGGTGATCCGCCAGATCTGCGACCGGGTGGTGGTGCTGGAACACGGCCGCATCGTCGAACAGGGCCCGGTGTGGCAGCTGTTCGGCGCGCCCCAGGCCGAAGCCACCCGGGCGCTGCTGGCACCCCTGGCGGCGCAGCTGCCGGCGGATCTGGCCAGGCGGCTCGGTGCCACCCGGCAACCGGGTGCCCGCGCGGTGCTGGAACTCAGCTACGACGGCCAGGGCGTGGAGCCCGACTTCCAGGCGCTGGGCCAGGCCCTCGGCGCACCGGTCGAACTGCTGCATGGCGGTATCGACCGTATCCAGGGCCACGCCCTGGGCCGCCTGCTGGTGGCGACCGCGGCACCGGAGCGGCGGCTGGCAGGCTTCCTGACCCAGGCCGGGTTGTTCGCCCGGGCGGAGGTGCTGGGCTATGTCTGACTTCATGCTCAAGGCGCTGTGGAAGGCCTTTCTCGATACCCTGACCATGGTCAGCGTGTCGGCGGCCATCGTCTGGTTCGCCGGCATCGCCCTGGCAGTGGTGCTGGTCACCACCGGGCGCGGCGCCATCTTTGCCGCGCCCACCCTCAACCGGGTGCTGGGCACCCTGATCAACGCCTTTCGCGCCACGCCCTTCATCATCCTGCTGGTGGCCCTGATCCCGCTGACGCGGCTGATCACCGGGACCACCATCGGCGTCTGGGCGGCGGTGGTACCCATCACCCTCAGCGCCACGCCGTTCTTTGCCCGGATCGCCGAGGTCAGCCTGCGCGAGGTCGGCGGTGGGGTGATAGAAGCGGCCCAGGCGCTGGGCTGCGAGCGGCGCCACATCGTCTTCAACGTGCTCCTGCCGGAGGCGCTACCCGGCATCATCGGCGGCTTCACCGTGACCCTGGTGGCCATGATCGGCGCCTCGGCCATGGCCGGTGCCATAGGCGCAGGGGGTCTCGGCGACCTGGCGATCCGCTATGGCTACCAGCGCTACGACACCCAGGTGATGGCCGTGGTGATCGTCATCCTGGTGGTGCTGGTGTGCGGCATCCAGTTCATCGGCGACCGCTACGTGCGGCACCTGCGGGCACGCTAGTGTGGTGTTTCAGACGTTCGCGCAAGAGTTGGCGAGTGATTTTTGGCGGTTCGGCGTTCCGAGCTGGCTAGGCGCCGCGACGAGTCACAGCAGGGCTATGGCGAGGAGTGGGAACGCCGCCGGGGCCTAAAAAGCGCCGCCAAAATTGTGCAGATAACGTCTGAAACACCACACTAGCTGAGGCGCTCCAGGTAGGCCGGCAATTCCGGGTCGGGCAATACCGAGAGCACCTTGAGCCGCTGCAGGGTGCGATCGCGGCCGCGCAGGAGGTGATTGCGCAACTGGCTGGCCGCCGAGTCCGGACTGCCTACCAGCAGGGATTCCAGCACCAGGCGATGCTCCACCAGCACCGCCTCGTCCAGCGGCGTGCCGAGCGACTGGTGGAAGATGCGCGAGACGTTCAACGGACTCTGGCTGTGGGCGATCAGCTGGGCCAGCTTGCGATTGCGCAGGCCGGCCAGGCACCGCCCATGCAGATCCGCCTCGATGCGCTCCACCGCCGCCCAGGAGGTGGGGGCAGGGTGGGCGGCCAGTTGCTCCAGCCGTTCCAGCATCGCCAGCAGCTCGCTACGCGCCAGACCCGGCGCGGTCTGTAACAGCGCCTCGGGTTCCAGCAGGGCGCGGATCTCGTAGTCGTCGCGGATGGCCTGGGCGGTGAGCGGACCGGCCAGCCACTGGCCATAGGGTTCCTTTTCCACCAGGCCGCGGTCACGCAGGCGCATCAGGGCTTCACGCACCACGGCGCGACTGACGCCCAGGTGGTCGGCCGCCCGTTGCTCGTCCAGCCGGAAATGGCCGAAGAGCAGGGCGTGGCTGACACAGGCGGCGATCTCGTCGCCGACGCGCTCGCCCAGGGAGCGCGTATCGATCAGGTCATCGCTGCTGTCCAGCCCGAGCAATTGGCGGGTCAGTGGCTGGCGCTGCGGCTCGCCCGCGGTGCCGCCCGGATCGATCAGATAGCCGCGCCCCTCGAAGCGGCGGATCAGGCCTTCCTCCTGCAACAGCGTCAGCGCCTGGCGCACCGGCACCCGGCTGGTGCCGAACAGTTGCGCTAGCGGCGCCTCGACCAGCACCAGCCCTGGCGCCGCGCGGCCGGCCAGGATGGCTTCGCGCAGCGCACTGCGGATCATCGCGTAGCGCGCGGCGGTACGACTGTCATCGAGGGGGGCGGGGACTGCTGCCGACATCGGGGACCTTCCGGAAACGAGATGAGAATTGTGGCACAGGCCCGTGGCCTTTCGCGCGTTACCGGCTGGGCCAGGTGCACGCACGGTAACGGGGCAGGCGTTACGGTTCTGCACAAAAATGGATCTATTTAATTTAAGTACATTTTATAGGGTGATACCGGGAAAAGGCTCAGGCGACCGCTAGAGGTCAGCTTTACGAATCTGCGGCGTCCTGTTTTTTCAAGCTGGCACAAAGCCTGCTCTGTTAAACGTACCAAATTATAAAATGTACGTTTAAGGAGCGCCGATGGAACCCGCCCACGCCTTGTCCCTGGATGCCGTCGCGCTTGGCGAGGCCTATGCCGCCGGCACCCTCGATCCGGTCGCGGTCTTCGAGGCGGCACTGGCGCGCGCCCAGGCATCCTCGGCCGTATTCATCACCCTGACCGCCGAGCGCGGACGCGCCGAAGCCCTGGCGGCGCGCGAGCGCTGGCAGGCCGGGCAGCCGCGGTCGCCGCTGGATGGGGTGCCGCTGGCCTGGAAGGACCTGTTCGACCTGCAGGGCGAGGTCACCACCTGCGGCGCCGAGCTGCGCCGCCTGGCGCCACCGGCCACCACCGATGCCGTGCTGGTGCGGCGCCTGAGCCAGGCCGGCCTGGTCAGTCTGGGCAAGGTCAATCTCAGCGAATTCGCCTATTCCGGCGTCGGGTCGAATCCCCATTTCGGCACGCCCGCCAATCCCCGGGCGCAGGGCGAGGTGCGCATACCGGGGGGCTCTTCCTCGGGTTCGGCGGTGGCCGTCGCCGCCGACATCGTGCCCCTGGCGTTCGGTACCGACACCGCCGGTTCGGTGCGCCTGCCGGCCGCCCTCAATGGGCTGGTGGGGTATCGGCCCAGCCTGGGGCGCTATCCGGCGACCGGGGTCTTTCCACTGGCCGCGTCCTATGACGTGCCGGGTCCGCTGGCGCGCAGCCTGCGCGATGTGCAGTGCCTGGATCGCCTGCTGACGGGCGCGGCTGCCCGCCCGTTGCCGGCGCCAACGGAACTGCGGGTGGTGCTGGACCTCAGCGTGCTGGACGACGCCCGGGTGGAGCCGGCGGTGCGGGCCAATCTGCTGGCCGCCGCCGAGCGGCTGGCCCGCGGCGGAGTGAACGTGGAGCGCCGCGCCCGCACGGTCTTTGCCGAGGCCCTGGACGTTCTCGCCGCAGAAGGTTGGCCAGGGGCCCTGGAAGCCTTCGCCCTGCACCGCGAAGTGCTCGACGGTCCCGCGGCCGAACGCCTGGATCCGCGGGTGCGGCAGCGCCTGGAGCGAGCGCGGGCCTTGCCCGAGGGTCACCTGGCGGTCCTGCATGAACGGCGCGACCGATTGCGGGCAGCCTTTGCCGCCGAATTCGCCGAGGCGCTGCTGCTGGTGCCGACGGTCGGCCGGGTGGCGCCGCCGCTGGCCCCTCTGGAAGCCGACGCCGACCTCTTCGCCGCCACCAATCTGGAGCTGCTGCGCCTGACCATGGCCGGCAGCCTGCTCGGCGCGCCGGGTGTCTCGCTACCCAGCGGTCGCGATGCCCAGGGCCTGCCCACCGGGCTGTTGCTGGTGGCCCCGGCCGCCGCGGACGAACGCCTGCTCGATGCCGCCACGGCCGTGGAAGCCCTGGTCAGCGCCTGAATTCAAGCGGCGGTGGCGGGGGCCCGGCTCCGCCATCGACCTGGCTTTCTTCCGGGTACTGGAGAGTGCAACGATGGCCAAAGAAATCTTCGTTTCCATCGGCGTCGACGTCGACGCGGTGGCGGGCTGGCTCGGTTCCTACGGCGGCGAGGATTCGCCCGATGACATCTCCCGCGGCCTGTTCGCTGGCGAGGTGGGGTCGCCCCGACTGCTCAAGCTGTTCGAGCGCTACGGCCTCAAGACCACCTGGTTCATTCCGGGCCATTCGGTGGAGACCTTTCCCGAGCAGATGCAGGCGGTGGCCGCGGCAGGCCACGAGATCGGTATCCATGGCTACAGCCACGAGAATCCCATCGCCATGACCCCCGAGCAGGAGGAGGCGGTGCTGGATCGGTCCATCGAGCTGATCACCGCCCTGGCCGGCAAGCGGCCCACCGGCTATGTCGCGCCCTGGTGGGAATTCAGCCGGGTGACCAACGAGCTGCTGCTGAAGAAGGGCATCAAGTACGACCACAGCCTGATGCACAACGACTTCTCTCCCTACTACGTGAGGGTCGGCGACAACTGGACCAAGATCGACTACAGCCAGCAGCCCGAGAGCTGGATGAAGCCGCTGGTGCGCGGCCAGGAAACCGATCTGGTGGAGATTCCGGCCAACTGGTACCTCGACGACCTGCCGCCGATGATGTTCATCAAGAAGGCGCCCAACAGCCACGGCTTCGTCAATCCGCGCCATCTGGAAGAGATGTGGCGCGACCAGTTCGACTGGGTCTATCGCGAGCTGGACTACGCCGTCTTCCCCATCACCATCCACCCCGATGTCTCGGGGCGGCCGCAGGTGCTGCTGATGCTCGAACGCCTGATCGAGCATATCCAGGGTCACGCCGGGGTGCGCTTCGCCACCATGGACGAGATCGCCGACGACTTCCTGCGGCGCCAGCCGCGCCAGCGCTAAGCGCCCAGCCCACAGGTACAGGACCATGACCCTCCCTGCCGCCAGCTCGCTCCACCCGGAAACCCCCACGGCTGCCTGGAAACCGCAGCCGCTGTCTTCCGCTGATGTCCGCTACGCCACCTGGATCGCCTTCTTCGCCTGGGTGTTCGCCGTCTACGACTTCATCCTGTTCGGCACCCTGTTGCCGGTGATGGGTGGGCACTTCAACTGGAGCGAAGCCGAGCAGGCCGAACTCGCCACCTGGGTAGCCCTGGGCGGGGCCATAATCGCCTTCGCCATCGGCCCGCTGGTGGACCGGATCGGTCGCCGCGGCGGCATCATCGTCACCATCGGCGGCACGGCCCTGTGCTCGGCACTGACCGCGCTGTGCGCCGGCATGGGCAAGGTGCCGCTGGTGCTGGTGCGTTCGGTGGCCGGCCTGGGCTATGCGGAGGAGGGGGTCAACGCCACCTACCTTACCGAGGTCTATGCCGCCTCGGACGATCCGCGGTTGATCCGCCGCCGCGGCTTCATCTACAGCCTGGTGCAGAGTGGCTGGCCGATCGGCGCGCTGATCGCCGCGGGCCTCACCGCCTTGCTGCTGCCACATATCGGCTGGCAGGGCTGCTTCGTGTTCGCCGCCGTGCCGGCCTTCGTCATCGCCGTGCTGGCGCGCAAGCTCAAGGAAAGCCCGCAATTCCAGGTGCATGCCCGGATCCAGCGCCTGCGCCGCGAAGGCCAGGAGCAGGACGCCCGCAGCCTGGCGCGGGAATACGGCGTGGACTACGAAGAGCACGCCAAGGCCGGCGTGGCCATGGCCTTCAAGGGCCAGGCCCTGCGACCGACCCTGGTGCTGAGCCTGGCCATCCTGCTCAACTGGTCGGCGATCCAGGTGTTCAGCGTGCTGGGGACCTCGGTGATCGTCAGCGTGCACAAGCTCAGCTTCGAGAATTCGCTGTGGATCCTGGTGCTGTCCAACGCCGTCGGCTTCATCGGCTACCTGTTCCATGGCTGGCTGGGCGATCGCATCGGTCGGCGCAACACCGTGGCCCTCGGCTGGATGTGTGGCGGCCTGGCCTTCTTCGCCATGCTGCAGGCGCCCAGCCAGCTGGTACCGGTGGTGGCGCTCTACAGCCTGGGACTGTTCTTTCTCACCGGACCCTATTCGGCCATGTTGTTCTTCATGGGCGAAAGCTTCCCCACCAGCATCCGCGCCACCGGTGGCGCCATCGTCCACGCCATGGGGCCGCTCGGCGCCATCCTCGCCGGCCTCGGCATCACCAGCGTGCTCGGCAGCGGTGGCCAGTGGCACAGCGCCGCGCTCTGGTTCGGGGCGCTGCCGTGCTTTCTCTCCGGCCTGGTGATGTGGGCCGCGCGCCACGTCGAACCCACCAGTCTCAAATGACAGGAGCCTCCATGACAGCTCATACCTCTCCCGTCGCCCTGATCACCGGTGCCGCCAGCGGCATCGGCCAGGCCCTGGCCGTGGCCTATGCCCAGCGGGGCGTGCGGGTGGTCGGCGGCTACTACCCCGGCGATCCCCATGACCCGGAAGAGACTCGCCAGAAGGTGATTGCAGCGGGGGGCGACTGCCTGCTCGAACCCCTGGACGTCCGCGACAGCGCCTCGGTGGACGCCCTGGCCGATGCCGCCCTGACGCACTTCGGCCGCCTCGACTACGCCGTGGCCAATGCCGGTCTCCTGCGCGCCGCGCCGCTGCTGGAAATGAGCGACGCGCGCTGGCAGGAGATGCTCGACGTCGACCTCACCGGGGTCATGCGCACCTTTCGCGCCGCCGCGCGGCACCTGGGGGAGGGCGGGGCCCTGGTGGCCATCTCCTCCATCGCCGGTGGCGTCTACGGCTGGCAGGACCATGCCCACTACGCCGCGGCCAAGGCCGGGGTGCCCGGGCTGTGCCGCTCGCTGGCCGTCGAACTGGCGCCGCGGGGCATCCGCTGCAACGCGGTGATCCCCGGGTTGATCGAGACGCCCCAGTCGCTGGACGCCAAGAACTCCCTGGGGCCGGAGGGCCTGGCCAAGGCCGCCCGCAGCATTCCCCTGGGGCGGGTCGGCAAACCCGAGGAGGTGGCGGCGCTGGTGCGTTTCCTGACCAGCCCCGAAGCCAGCTACATCACCGGCCAGAGTCTGATCGTCGATGGCGGTCTCACCGTCCGCTGGCCCGATTGAGGAGCAGAACATGTTCGAGCTGACAGACCGCCGCGCCCTGGTGACCGGCGCGGCCAGCGGCATCGGCGCCGCCATCGCCCGCAGCTATGCCGCTGCGGGGGCGCGCCTGGTGCTGGCCGACCGCGACAGCGAGCGCCTGGCGCAGGTGGCCGCGGAATGCCGCGCCCTGGGGGCCGTGGTGACCGAGACCGTCGCCGACGTCGGCGAGCCGGAGGGTGCCTGGGCCGGAGTGGACGCCTGCGTGGCGGCCCATGGCGGCATCGACATCCTGGTCAACAATGCCGGGATGCTGACCCAGGCGCCCTGCGTCGACCTGACCCTGGCGCAGTGGAACGACATGCTGCGCGTCGACCTCACCAGTGTCTTTCTCGCCAGCCAGCGCGCCCTGCCGTTCATGCAGGCGCAGCGCTGGGGACGCATCATCAACGTCGCTTCCCAGCTCGGCATCAAGGGCGGCGCCGAACTCTGCCACTATGCCGCGGCCAAGGCCGGGGTGATCGGCTTCACCAAGTCGCTGGCGCTGGAAGTGGGCCGCGACAACGTGCTGGTCAACGCCATCGCCCCCGGACCCATCGAGACCCCACTGGTGGACGGCATCAGCGCCGACTGGAAGGCGGCCAAGGCCCGCGAATTGCCGCTGGGCCGCTTCGGCCGGGCGGAGGAGGTGGCGCCGGTGGCGCTGCTGCTGGCCAGCGATCCGGGGGGCAACCTCTTCGTCGGCCAGACCCTGGGCCCCAATTCCGGCGACGTCATGCCCTAGGAGGTAGCCATGTGCGGACTGTGCGGCCTGCTCGGGCCGGATCTCCACTGGAGCGATCCGCTGGGCGACGACCTGCCCCGGCGGCGCGAGCGCCTGCGCCGGGTCGCTGCCATCAACCGGGTGGTGGCGCCGTTCCGGCTGACGGTGAGCGACGTCCAGGGCGCCTCCTACCTGATCCAGGGACCGACCGGGCGCCAGGCCCTGGCCGAAGGGCTGGACGACCTCTGGCGCCAGGCCGAAGCGGTGCTGGGGCGACCGCTCGATCCCCTGGATCCGCGGGTGCTGGCGCCGCTGGAGGGGACGTCATGAGCCTCGCCGTCAATGTCATCACCGGTTTTCTCGGCAGCGGCAAGACCACCCTGCTGCGCCGCTTGCTGGCCCAGGAGGCCCTGGGCGAGACGGCGCTGCTGATCAACGAATTCGGCGAGGTCGGCATCGACCACCTGCTGGTGGAAGAGGTGGCCCCGGACACCGTGCTGCTGCCCAGCGGCTGCGTCTGCTGCTCGGTGCGCGGCGATCTGAAGGCGGCGCTGCTGACCCTGCACGGGCGGCGCAGTCGCGGCGAGATCCCGGCCTTTCGCCGGGTACTGCTGGAGACCACCGGCCTGGCCGATCCGGGGCCGATCCTGGCCACCCTCAATCTCGATCCCCAGTTGCGCGGACGCTTTCACCTGGGCTTGCTGGTGACCGTGGTGGACGCCGAGCACGCCGCCTTGCAGGAAGGGCTGCACCCGGAGTGGCTCAACCAGGTCACCGCAGCCGACCGGCTGTTGCTGAGCAAGGCCGACCGGGTCGCGCCCGCCGTGCTGGAGCGGCTGGACCGGCATCTGGCCCAGCTCAATCCCACCGCCACCCGCGCCCTGGCGGCGGCGGTGGCCAGCGGCGATGACCTGTTGCTGGGCGAGGGCCTGCGCGCCGCCGATCCGGCGGCCGAGGTCGGTCGCTGGCGCCTGTTCGCCGCGGTCGCCGAAGGCCGCCACGGCAGCGCCGAGGTCTGCTGCCTGGAGTTCGACCGTCCGCTGGACTGGATGGCCTTCGGGGTGTGGCTGTCGATGCTGCTAAGATGCCACGGGCAACGCATCCTGCGAGTCAAGGGCATCCTCGACGTGATCGACGCCAGCCAACCCATCGTCATCCACGGCGTGCAGCACAGCCTGCATCCGCCGGTGCACCTGCCGGCCTGGCCGGCGGGCGAACGCCGCTCGCGGCTGGTGTTCATCGTCCGCGAGCTGGACACCGCGCTGCTCAGACGCTCCTTCGCCGCCTTCATGGGCGGCCTGGGACGGGCCGCATGAGCACGCCGCTGACCCTGCGGGTGCTGGGCACCTCGGTGACCCTGCTCGAACCCATCCGCCAGCGGGCGGAGGCGGAACTGGGCATCCGCCTGGTCTACCAGATCCATGACGTCCAGACCGCCCAGCGCATCGCGGTGCTGGAACCGGGCAGCTACGACCTCTATGACCAGTGGTTCCACAACGTCGACTTCGTCTGGCCGGCGCGGGCGATCCAGCCCATCGACATCCGCCGCATCGCGCTCTGGGAAGAGATCAACGACCTGCCCAAGCGCGGCCGGCTGCATGCCACGGATCGCCTGGCGCCCGGCTGTCGGCCGTGCGACCGCCTCTATGTGCAGCATGACGGCAGCCTCGGCGGCCAGCCCAGCGAGCGCATCAGCATGCTGCCGCTGACCCACAACGCCGACAGCTTCGCCTATCGCCCGGAAAGCCTGCCTGCTGCCCTGGCGGGTCAGCAGGAGAGCTGGGCCTGGCTGATCGACGAAGGCTGGTGCGGCCATAGCGCGCTGCAGAGCGACGCCGCCATCGGCGCGCTGGACGCCGCCCTGGCGATCCAGGCCGCCGGCCTCGCCCGGTTCGACGACATCGGCAACCTGCGCCTGGAAGAGATCGACCGCCTGGCCGAGTTGCTGGTGGAGCGCCAGCGCCATCGGCACTTCGCGGCGTTCTGGTCCGACGACCGCAGCGCCGGCGAGCTGACCCTGGCCGCCGGGGTGGACATCCAGAGTCTCTGGTCGCCCATGCTCATGGCCCTGCACCGGGCGGGGGTGGATTACCGGGTGGCGGTCCCGCGCGAGGGCTATCGCGCCTGGTTCGGCGGTCTGTCGCTGTCGCGCTGCGCGGAGGGCCGGGTGCGCGACGCCGCCTATGCCTACCTCAACTGGTGGCTGGCCGGCTGGCCCGGCGCGGTGATGGCGCGCCAGGGCTTCTATATCGCCAATCCGGTGCGGGCGCGGGATCACCTCAGCGCCGCCGAATGGGACTTCTGGTACGGCGGCCTGCCGGCCCGGGAAGAACTCGCCGGCAGCGACGGCCTGCCGCTGATCGAGGTGGGTCAGCGGCGCGAAGGGGGTTCCTATGCCCAGCGCATGGGCCATATCGGCGTGTGGAATTCGGTGATGGACGAGCACAACTACCTGGTGCGGCGCTGGAGCGAATTCCTGCGCACCACGGCGGCCTGAGGCGACGGTTTCCAGGCAAGAAGGGCGTGCCAGACGCCTCGCTGCGCTGTTGCCCAGGGAACAGCGACTGGACAGCTGCCCTTGGCGCTACAACGGAAATCGTCTTACGTTTTCTCGCAACTCGTTGATTGAAAAAGCTTTTTAGACTTGGTTCGGTTCTTGATTGAAGGCTCAGGGTCACTGTTTCGCTCGCCCTCGCGGCGAGCCCAACCCGGAGAGCCTTTGCATGTCGCAGAACCCCGTCAAATTCGCCTATTGGGTCCCCAACGTCAGCGGCGGCCTGGTGGTCAGCACCATCGAGCAGCGCACCCACTGGGGCATCGACTACAACCGCAAGCTGGCCCAGCTCGCCGAGCAGGCCGGCTTCGACTACGCCCTGACGCAGATCCGTTTCACCGCCGGTTACGGCGCCGAATACCAGCATGAATCGGTGGCCTTCAGCCATGCGCTGCTGGCCGCCACCGAGCGTCTCAAGGTGATCGCCGCCATCCTGCCCGGCCCCTGGAATCCGGCGCTGGCGGCCAAGCAGCTGGCGACCATCGACCAGCTCACCAATGGCCGGGTCGCCATCAACCTGGTGTCCGGCTGGTTCAAGGGCGAATTCCACGGCATCGGCGAGCCCTGGCTCGACCACGACGAGCGCTATCGGCGTTCCGAGGAGTTCATCCGCGCCCTCAAGGGCATCTGGACCCAGGACAACTTCAGCTTCGCCGGCGACTTCTATCGCTTCCGCAACTACACCCTGAAACCCAAGCCGCTGCAGCAGCCGCATCCGGAGATCTTCCAGGGCGGCAGCTCCCGGGCCGCGCGGGACATGGCGGCACGGGTCTCCGACTGGTACTTCACCAACGGCAACACCCCCGAGGGCATCCGCGCCCAGGTCGAGGACCTGCGCGCCAAGGCCGCGGCGAACGGCCACGCGATCAAGGTCGGCGTCAACGCCTTCGTCATCGCCCGGGACACCGAGGCCGAGGCCCGCGCGGTGCTCGACGAGATCATCGCCAAGGCCAACCCGGAGGCGGTTCAGGCCTTCGGCCACGAGGCGCGCAATGCCGGCGCGGCCAGTCCGGAAGGCGAGGGCAACTGGGCCAAGTCCAGCTTCGAGGATCTGGTGCAGTACAACGACGGCTTCAAGACCAACCTGATCGGCACCCCCGAGCAGATCGCCAAGCGCATCGTCGCCCTCAAGGCGGTGGGCGTGGACCTGGTGCTGGCCGGTTTCCTGCACTTCCAGGAAGAGGTGGAGTACTTCGGCAAGCGGGTGCTGCCGCTGGTGCGCGACCTCGAAGCCCGGGCCGCGGCCCAGGCGGCGGCCTGACAGATGGGGGCGAGCCTGGCCATGGCGACCTCAGCGGCGCCGGTATTGCTGGAGGTCAGCGACCTGGCGCTGGCCTTCGGTGGGGTCACGGCCTTTACCGGGGTCAGCTTCCAGGTGCGTGAGGGCGAGATCTGCGCCCTCATCGGGCCCAATGGCGCCGGCAAAAGTTCGCTGCTCAATGTGATCAACGGACTCTACCGGCCGCAGCAGGGCAGGGTGCGGCTGGCCGGTAGCGCCAAGGCGTTGCGGCGGCCCCAGGCCGCGGCCCATGCCGGCGTCGCCCGGACCTTCCAGAACCTGGCGCTGTTCAAGGGCATGAGCGTGCTGGACAACGTGCTCACCGGGCGCGGCCGCCATCGGCGGGCCTCCTGGCCGGAACAGGTCTTCGCCCTCGGCCGGGCGCCGGCGGAGGAGCGGGTGCAGCGGGCGGTGGCCGAATGGGCGCTGGATTTCCTGCACCTCGGCCCCTGGCGCGAGACCCCCGTGGGCAGCTTGCCCTATGGCCTGCAGAAGCGGGTGGAGCTGGCCCGGGCACTGGCGGCCGAGCCGCGGCTGCTGCTGCTGGACGAACCCATGGCCGGGATGAACGCCGCGGAGAAGCGCGAGCTGAGCGGCTACATCCGGGCCATCAACCGCGAGCGCGGAGTGACCGTGGTGCTGATCGAGCACGACATCCAGGTGGTGATGCAGCTGGCGGATCACGTAGTGGTACTGGACTACGGCCGGCTCATCGCCGATGGCGCACCCGCCGCGGTGCGTAACGACCCGGCGGTGATCGCCGCCTACCTCGGTACCCGACACTAGGGAATACCTGCGCCAAAGGGAGAAAACTATGGCGTTTTTCTTGGAAGTCTTGCTTGGCGGCCTGCTCGCCGGGGTGATGTACGCCCTGGTGGCGTTGGGCTTCGTGCTCATCTACCGGGCGTCGGGCGTGTTCAATTTCGCCCAGGGCGCCATGCTGCTGTTCGCCGCCCTGACCTACGTCAGCCTGGTGGAGCGCGGCCTGCCCGGTTGGCTGGCACTGCTGGTCACGCTGGGCGTCATGATCCTGCTGGCCGTGGCGGTGGAGCGCACGGTGCTGCGGCCGCTGGTGAATCGCTCGCCGCTGGTGCTGTTCATGGCCACCCTGGGGCTGGCCTATTTCATCGAGGGCGCGGCCCAAGCGCTGTGGGGCGCTCAGGTGCACGGCCTGGATCTCGGCATCGAGGATAGTCCGCTGGAAGTGGGCGACCTGCTGCTGTCGTCCTTCGATCTGTTCGCCGCAGCGGTGGCGGCGCTGCTGGTACTGGGCCTGTCGCTGCTGTTCGAACGCACCCGGCTGGGCATCTCACTGCGCGCCGTGGCCGACGACCCCCTGGCGGCGCAGGCGGTGGGTATCCGCCTGCCGCGGATCTGGGCGCTGGTGTGGGCGGTGGCGGGCTGCGTCGGCCTGGTGGCCGGGCTGCTCTGGGGTGCGCGGCTGGGCGTGCAGTTCTCGCTGTCGCTGATCGTACTCAAGGCGCTGCCGGTGCTGATCATCGGCGGCTTCTCCTCGATCACCGGCGCCATCGTCGGCGGTCTGCTGATCGGCGCCAGTGAAAAGCTCGCCGAGGTCTATCTCGGCCCCCTGATCGGCGGCGGCATCGAGAACTGGTTTCCCTATGCCTTCGCCCTGGTCTTCCTGTTGATTCGACCGGTCGGCCTGTTCGGCGAACCCGTGGTCGAGCGCGTCTAGAGGACCTTCCATGAGCACTTCCCCCGACGCCCTGACGGTGCGTCCGCTGGCCTCCCGTGCACCCGCTGTGCGACCCGCGCGCCTGGCGTTGGCCGCCTTCCTGATGCTGGCCTTTGGCGTGCTGCCCTGGGTCGGCAGCGACTATCTGTTCAATGCCCTGCTGATTCCCTTCCTGGTGCTGGCCCTGGCCGGGCTGGGGCTCAATCTGCTCACCGGCTATGCCGGGCAGCTGTCGCTGGGCTCGGCTGCCTTCATGGCGGTCGGCGCCTTCGCCACCTACAACCTGCAGGTACGCCTGGGCTGGCCCCTGCCGCTGTGCCTGTTCGCCGGCGGCCTGCTGGCGGCCCTGGTCTCACTGCTGTTCGGCCTGCCCAGTCTGAGGATCCGCGGCTTCTACCTGATCGTCTCCAGCCTGGCGGCGCAATTCTTCATTCTGTGGGCGTTGACCCGCTTCGATTGGTTCTCCCATGGCAACGCCTCGGGGGTGATCAGCGCGCCGCCACTGGTGCTCTTGGGTCAGGATTTCGGTGCGCCGCTGGGTCGCTATCTGGCCACCCTGGTGGTGGTGCTGGTGGCGTTCGCCTTCGCTGCACGCCTGGTTCACGGCGAACTGGGCCGCACCTGGATGGCGGTGCGCGATCGCGAGACGGCCGCGGCGGTGATGGGCCTGTCGGTGGTGCGAGCCAAGCTGCTGGCCTTCGCCTTCAGCGGCTTCTACCTGGGCATCGCCGGCGCGCTCTGGGCATTCACCTACCTAGGCACCGTGGAGCCTAACGGCTTCGATCTGAGTCGCTCCTTCCAGATCCTCTTCATCGTCATCCTCGGCGGCCTGGGCAGCCTGGCCGGCAGCCTCTACGGCGCGGCCTTCATCGTGCTGTTCCCGCTGTTGCTCTCCAACCTGGCCGGCTGGCTGCCCACCGACCTCATCGCCGCCGGCCAGCTGGAGAACCTGCAGAAGATGGTCTTTGGCGCCCTGATCATCCTGGTGCTGATCAAGGAGCCCGAGGGGCTGGCCCGGCTCGCCACGCGCGGCTGGCAACGCCTGCAGCGCCGCTGACTTCACTCCCTGCCGGCGGGAAGGCCCGCCGGCGCTCCAGCCCTACAAGGAAAGTCCCCATGTTCAAACGTCATCTGCTCGGCAGCCTCGTCCTGGCCCTGGGCCTCAGCAGCTTCGGCCCGGCCCAGGCCGCGGGCGAGCAATACTTCCCGCTGCAGAGCTATCGGGTCGGCCCCTATGCGGCTGGCGGCACCGGCTTCTTCGGCGGCTTCATCGACTACATGAAATACGTCAACGCCAACGGCGGCGTGAACGGCGTCAAGCTGGTATGGAGCGAATGCGAAACCGAATACATCGTCGAGAAGGGCGTGGAGTGCTACGAGCGTCTGAAGAACGGCCATGATGGCGCGCCCGCCGCGGCCACCAATCCCTTGTCGGTGGGCATCGCCTATGCGACCCTGGAAAGGTCCACCGCCGACCGCCTGCCGCTGATCACCATCAACCACGGTCGCACCGACTCCACCGATGGCAGCGTCTTTCCCTATGTCTTCCCGCTGCAGCTCAACCCCTATTCGGAGGTCTCGGCCATCCTCAACTGGATAGGCCAGCAGGGCGGTGGCGAGGCCAGCCTCAAGGGCAAGAAGATCGTCACCCTCTACCACGGCTCGCCTTATGGCAAGGAAACCAACGAGGTCCTGCAGAAGCTGGCGGATCGCTACGGCTTCGAGCTGACCCTGCTGGAAGTGCCCCATCCGGGCAACGAACAGCAATCCCAGTGGCTCAATATTCGCCGCCTCAAGCCCGACTGGGTGATCCTGCGTGGCTGGGGGGTGATGAACCCGGTGGCTATCAAGACCGCGCAGAAAGTCGGCTTCCCGGTTGACCACATCATCGGCAACATCTGGAGCAACTCCGAGGAAGACGTGCGTCCGGCTGGCGCGGCGGCCAAGGGCTTCCTGGCCATCACCACCCACCCTTCGGGCACCGCCTTCCCGGTGCTGCAGGGCATCGAACGCGACGTGGTGGCCAAGGGGCAGAGCGACCTGGCCGATCCCAAGCGTTTCGGCACCGTCTACTACAACCTCGGCGTGGTCAACGGCATCCTCAATGTCGAGGCCTTGCGCCTGGCCCAGGCCAAGTATGGCGACAAGCCCCTCAGCGGCGAGCAGGTGCGCTGGGGCTTCGAACACCTGAAGCTGGACGACGCCCGCCTGCAGGCCCTGGGCGCCAAGGGACTGGTGCAGCCGCTCAAGCTCTCCTGCGCCGACCACGAAGGCGGCGGCGCCATCCGCATCCAGCAGTGGGATGGCGAGCAGTGGCAACTGGTGAGCGACTGGGTGCAGGCCGATCGCGCCTTCCTGCGGCCCATCATCGAGGCCTCGGCCCGGCAGTACGCCAAGGAAAAGGGCATAACCCCCCGTGATTGCAGCAAGGAGAGCTGACCCATGACGACCACCCCCTTGCTGGCGGTCGAGGCCATCGAAGTCCGTTACGACGGCGCCATCCTCGCCGTCGATGGCGTCAGTCTGGAGGTCGGCCAGGGCCAGATCGTGGCCTTGCTGGGCGCCAATGGCGCCGGCAAGAGCACCACCCTCAAGGCCCTCTCCGGGCTGCTCGGCGCCGCCCGCGGCGCCCTGGTCCGCGGCGCCATCCGCTACGAGGGGCGGGACCTCGCGGGCCAGTCGGCCGATGCCCGGGTCCGTGCCGGACTGGTCCAGGTGCTGGAAGGGCGCCACTGTTTCGGGCGACTCAGCGTGGAGGAAAATCTGCTTAGCGGCGGTTTCGTCCGCCGCCTCGGGCGCGCCGCGCAGCGTGAGGAACTGGAGCGCATCTATGCCTGGTTTCCCCGCCTGGCCGGCAAGCGCCGGCAGCTGGCGGGTCTGACCTCGGGCGGCGAGCAGCAGATGATCGCCCTGGGTCGCGCACTCATGGCGCGGCCCCGCCTGCTGCTGCTGGACGAACCCTCCATGGGCCTGGCGCCGCTGCTGGTGGAGGAGATCTTCGCAAGCGTCGCCCGGCTCAACCGCGAGGAGGGCCTGAGCGTGCTGATGGCCGAGCAGAACAGCGCCATCGCCCTCGACTACGCCCACCAGGCTTTCGTGCTGGAAAGCGGGCGGGTGGTGCAATCCGGCGTGCCCGGCATGGGTCTGACGCACGAGACGGTGCAGGCGGCCTACCTGGGGGTGGGCTAAGCTCCCGGAACGACCAGGGAGCCCACGCCATGAACAAGACCTCCTACAACGCCATCGCCGACAGCTTTCGCCAGGCCCGCGTCAGCCTCAGGGACGACGAGCGTCGCTACCTGGAGGTGCTCCTGGAAAAGCTCGAACCCGGCGCCACCCTGCTCGATCTGGGCTGCGGCACCGGCACGCCGGTCGCCGCCGCCATCCTCGCCCAGGGGCATCGCGTGCTCGGGGTCGATCAGGCGGCCGCCATGCTGGCCCATGCGCGGCGGGAATTTCCCAAGCAGCGCTGGATCGAGGCGCGGCTGGAAACCTATGCCTGCGCCGAACCCTACCAGGGCGCGCTGCTGTGGGATGCGCTGTTCCATCTGGAGCGCCGCTGGCACGCGACGCTCCTGGCGCGGGTGATCGCCGGGCTTCCGCAAGGGGGACGGCTGATGCTGACGGCGGGCGGCTCGGCGGCGGATGCCTTCGTCGATACGATGTTCGACCAGCCGTTCTTCTATGACTCCCATCCGCCTGAGGAACTGCGCGCCCTGCTGCTGGGGCAGGGCGTGCGCATCCTCATCGACGAATTCATGGACCTGCCCGACGGCGGCCGCAACCGTGGACGCTGCGCCTTCGTCGTGGAGAAGCTCTGACGGTCTCCAGGTGGGGTTCTCGCTAAAGGCGCAGGGCGCGGATCACTCCTTCCAGCCCGGCTGGTAGAGGGTGCCGTGGGCCTGGTCCAGGGCGGCGCGGACCTTGGGTGAGTGCTGATAGAGGTCGATCAGCTTGGCCAGGCGCGGATCGTCCCTGTTGTCCGGACGGGCGACGAACTGGATGACGTACTCGGGGTGGTCGAGGCCATCGAAGAGCAGGGCCTGGTTGGGATCTATGGTCTTGGCCAGGCGCAGGTAGTGCGGATAGCCCTGAGCCACGTCGACGTCGTCCAGCGAGCGGGCCAGCTGCACGGCCTCCAGTTCGACGATCTGGATGTCGCGCGGATTGCCGGTGATGTCCGCCAGGGTGGCGTGGTAGCCGACGCCGGGCTTGAGGGTGATGAAGCCGGCCTTCTCCAGCAGCAACAGGCCACGGCCGCCGTTGATGGCATCGTTGGCGATGGCCACCCGTGCGCCCTTGGGGACCTCGGCCAGGGTGCGGTACTTCTTCGAATAGAGCCCGACGTTGTTGATGATCCCCGGCGCCACCGCCACCAGGTCATAGCCGGCGGTGCGCTTGGCGTTTTCCAGGAAGGGGATGTGCTGGTAGTAGTTGGCGTCGATGTCGTGGTTGGCGAGGCTGGTGTTGGGAGCGATCCAGTCGCTGAATTCGACGATCTCCACGTCCACCCCGGCGGCCTTGGCCTCCTGCACCGCGACCTCCAGCGGCGGGGCGAAGGCGGCGGTGGTGCCTATCTTGAGCGGCGCGGCCAGGGCTGCGGTGCTGAAGAGGCCGAGGGCGAAGAGCAGGGGCTTGAGGCGGGTCATGGGGCGTCCTTGAAGGGTCAGGCCTGGCGGAAATGGCTGCCGAAATGGCGGGTGTCGAGGTGGTCGCCGCGGCCGAACAGCTTGTGTCTGAAGCTGCCCTCGGCATAGGCGGTCTTGTAGCGACCCCGGCTCTGCAACTCCGGGATCACCAGATCGATGAAGTCGCCGTAGCACTCGGGGGTGACGGTGCGCGCCAGGTTGAAGCCGTCCAGCCCGGTTTCGTCGATCCAGCCGAGCAGGGCATCGGCCACCTGCCCGGGATCGCCGACCAGGGCGGTGTAGCGGCCACCGAGGGCGTGCTGCTCCAGCAGCTTGCGGCGGGTCCAGCCGGCGTCCTTGGCCACCAGGCGCTTGAGCGCCGATTCGATGGCCTCGGTCCGTTGCGGGCGGATAGGTTCGTCGAGGCCATAGGCGGCGAGGTCTATGCCCACCGAGGCCGAATGGTGGGCGACGCCGGCCTCGGGACTGGCATAGCTCAGGTATTCGGCGTGCTTGTCGCGGGCTTCGGCAGCGGTGGGGGCGACGATCACCGTGAGCCCCATGAACAGCTTGACGTCATCCGCGCGGCGGCCGGCGGCCACTGCCGCGCCCCGCACCCGCTCGACCTGGGCGCGGGTGGCGGCCTGGTCCTGCCCGGAGATGAACACGCATTCGGCATGGCGCCCGGCAAAGGCCAGGCCGCGGTCCGAGGAGCCGGCCTGGAACAATACCGGGGTGCGTTGCCGCGAGGGCTCGCAGAGGTGATAGCCCTCGACGTCGAAGAATTCGCCATGGTGCGCGACCTTGCGCACCCGCTCGGGGCGGGCATAGATCCGCTGGACGCGATCGCGGACCACGGCGTCGTCGCCCCAGCTGCCTTCGAGCAGCTTGTAGAGCACTTCCAGGTATTCGTCGGCCTGGTCGTAGCGACGGTCGTGGGCGATCTGCCGGTCCAGGCCCATGGCGCGGGCGGCGCTGTCCAGGTAGCCGGTGACGATGTTCCAGCCAACTCGGCCTTCGCTCAGGTGATCCAGGGTGGAGAGGCGGCGGGAGAAGGGATAGGGCGGCTCGTAGGTGAGGTTGGCGGTGAGGCCAAAACCCAGGTGCCGGGTGCTGGCAGCCATGGCCGAGACCAGCAGGAAGGGGTCGTTGACCGGCAGCTGGATGGATTCGCGCAGGGTCAGGTCGACATTGCCGCCGTAGACGTCGTAGACGCCCAGGATGTCGGCGATGAACAGCCCATCGAACAGCCCGCGTTCCAGCAGCTGGGCCAGCTCGGTCCAGTAGCCGAGGGTGTGATAGCGGCTGGAGGTGTCACGCGGATGGGTCCAGAGGCCATGGTTGATATGGCCCACGGTGTTCATGTTGAAGGCGTTGAGCAGCACCTGCTTGGCGGGAGCGGTCATGGGGCGGGCGCCCCCATGGGGATAAGAGTCCGGAGCACAGCCATGGGATCCTCGGGTTCAAGGCGAAAGGAGAGATCCGGTGGTCCGGTGGTTATACGTTAGCTTTCAGATAGACCAGGCTTTAAATAGCCTTTCGGAATAACGTTAGGGCTGTCTTGGTACGGCAGTCGCCTCTAACCAAATTCCAAATCGGTATTAATCTGACCTTTGCTTATTCCTTATCGTGGCGGCCATTCATTCGCCGCTCGCTGAGGCATTCATGGCCGCTATCCGCTGTTCGTTCCGCGCAAGTCTCCGCCGCGGGCTGCTCGCCCTGGGTCTGCTGGGCCTCGCCTGCGCCGCCCAGGCCGATACCAGCCTGCGTATCGGCTACCAGAAATCCTCCACCCTGCTGGTGCTGCTCAAGGAGCAAGGCACCCTGGAGCGGGATCTGGCAGCCAAGGGCATCACCGTCAGCTGGCATGAGTTCTCCAGCGGCCTGCCGCTGCTGGAATCTCTCAACGTCGGCAATGTGGATCTCTCCGCCGACGTCGCCGATACCGTGCCGGTGTTCGCCCAGGCGGCGGGCGCCAAGCTCACCTATTTCGCCCGGGAAACGCCATCGCCCCAGGCCCAGGCCATCCTGGTTCCGGAGGGCTCGCCGCTGCACACCCTCGCCGATCTCAAGGGCAAGCGCATCGCCGTGACCAAGGCCGCCGGTAGCCACTACCTGCTGATCGCCGCCCTGCAGAAGGCAGGGCTGACCTTCGCCGATATCCAGCCGGCCTATCTCACCCCGGCGGACGGTCGCGCCGCCCTGGAGAATGGCAAGGTGGATGCCTGGGTGACCTGGGAGCCCTTCGTCGCCAGCGCCCAGCGCCAGCAGCACGTCCGCATCCTCGCCTCGGGCGAAGGCCTGGCCAGCTACCAGCGCTACTACCTGGCCGCCACGCCCTATGCCCAGGCTCATCCCGAGGTGCTGGGCCTGGTGTTCGCCGAGCTGCAGCGCACGGGGCAGTGGGTGAAGCAACACCCCGCCGAGGCGGCACGGATTCTTGGTCCGCAGTGGGGTCGCCTGGACGAGGCTACCGTCGAGCTGGCCAACGGCCGCCGCACCTACGATGTCCAGCCGGTCAGCCGCGCCGCCCTCGGCGAGCAGCAGCGCATCGCCGATGCCTTCCATGCGGCCAAGCTGCTACCCACTGCCGTGGACGCCAGCGCCGTGGACCTCTGGACCCCCAGCGCCCCCCTGACCTCCCGCTAGTCGACAAGGAACTCGAGATGCACAAGACCACGCTACGCTGGGCCGCCGGCCTGGCCCTGCTCGGCAGCGCGCTGCTGGCGCAGGCCGCACCGCCCAAGGAAGTCCGCCTGGACTACGCCTACTACGCCCCCACCAGCCTGGTGCTCAAGGAGCAGGGCCTGCTGGAAAAGCGCCTTGGCGAGCAGGGCATCGCCGTGCGCTGGGTGTTCAGCCAGGGCAGCAATCGCTCGCTGGAATACCTCAACAGCGGCAGCACCGATTTCGCCTCCACCGCGGGGCTCGCAGCGCTGCTCAGCCGCGCCAACGGCGCCCCGATCGAAACCCTCTATCTCGCCAGTCGCCCGGAATGGACCGCGCTGGTGGTGCCCAAGGATTCGCCGCTCAAGTCCCTGGCCGATCTCAAGGGCAAGAAAATCGCCGCGACCAAGGGCACCGATCCCTATCTGTTCCTGCTGCGCAGCCTGCGCGAGGCGGGCCTGAAGAAGGGCGACGTGGACATCGTCCATCTCCAGCACCCGGACGGTCGCGCCGCCCTGGAGCGCGGCCAGGTGGATGCCTGGGCCGGGCTCGATCCGCACATGGCCGCCAGCGAATTGCAGGCGGGCTCGCGCCTGCTCTATCGCAATCTCGACTTCAACAGCTATGGCGTGCTGAGCACCACCGAGGCCTTCGCCAAGGCCCAGCCGGAGCTGGTCAAGGCGGTGCTGGGCGCCTATGAGGACGCGCGCCACTGGACCCTGGCCCATCCCCAGGAGACCGCCGAGTTGCTGGCCAAGGCGTCCGGCCTGCCGCTGGAAGTCGCCCAGCGCCAGCTCGCCCGTACCGATTTCAGCCAGCCGCTGCCCGGTCCGCAATTCGTCGCCGCGCTCAAGGGCGCCGCGCCGCTGCTGGCTGAGGAAGGTCTGGTACGCCCCGGCGTGGACGCTGTCGCGGCGGTCGATGCCCTGGTCCAGCCCGCGCTGGCCCAGGCGGTGATCAAGGCCGAACCCGCCGTGGCCAAGGCGACCGCGCCGTGAGTGATGAACTGACCCAGGCCGCGCCGCTGGTCCAGGCCGCCCGACCCGCCCGCGGCGCGGGTGGCCGCTGGCGCGGCGCCGTGCTGCCCTTGGGGCTGGTGGTGACGCTGGAAGCGGTGGTGCGCCTGGGCTGGCTGCCGGCTTACCAGATGCCACCGCCGAGCGAGGTGCTGCGGACCCTGTGGCTGCTGGGGGAAGGGGAGTTGTGGCGGCACCTGGCGGCCAGTCTGGCGCGGGTCGCCAGTGGCTTCGCCCTGGGCGCGGGTCTGGCGCTGCTGATCGGCGCCTGGGTCGGGCTGTCGCGCCGCGCCGAGGCCTATCTCGATCCGCTGTTCCAGGCGCTGCGCGCCATTCCCAGCCTGGCCTGGGTGCCCCTGCTGCTGCTCTGGCTGGGTATCGATGAAACGCCCAAGATCGTGCTGATCGCCCTGGGTGCCTTCTTTCCACTGTACCTGGCGCTGGTCAGCGGCATCCGCGACGTCGATCGCCGCCTGGTGGAAGTGGGGCGCCTCTATCGCCTGTCACGCCCGGCGCTGATCCGCCGCATCCTGCTGCCGGCCGCCTTGCCCAGTCTGTTCACCGGCCTGCGCGGAGCCCTGAGCATGAGCTGGATGTTCCTGGTGGCCGCCGAATTGATCGCCGCCACCGCCGGCCTGGGCTACCTGCTCAGCGACGGTCGGGAGACCTCGAGACCGGACGTGGTCATCGCCGCCATCCTGGTGCTGGCGGTGCTCGGCAAGCTCAGTGACGAACTGCTGCTGCGCCTGGAACGCCGGGCGCTGGCCTGGCGCGACACCTACCAGGGTGGCCAGTGATGAGCGAACCCCTGCTGTCTCTCGAACGCATCGGCAAGGCCTTTGCCGGGCGTCGGGTGCTGGAAGGCGTCGACCTGACCCTGGCCGCCGGCGAGGTGGTCAGCCTGCTGGGTGCCAGTGGCTGCGGCAAGAGCACCCTGCTGCGCATCGCCGCCGGGCTGGACGACGCCTTCAGTGGCCACATGACCCTGGCCGCGGCCAGCCAGGGCGTCGGCGTGGTGTTCCAGGAGCCGCGGCTGATGCCCTGGCTGGACGTGGCGGCCAACGTCGGTTTCGCCGACGGCGCGCGCTTCGATCGTGCCTGGACGGCGCAGTTGCTCAGTGACGTCGGGCTGGAGGGGCAGGGCGCCTTGCTGCCCAAGCAACTCTCCGGCGGCATGGCCCAGCGGGTCGCCATCGCCCGCGGACTCTATGGTCGCCCACGGCTGCTGTTGCTCGACGAGCCGTTCAGCGCGGTGGACGCCTTCACCCGCTGGCAGTTGCAGGACCTGGTGCTGCGCCTGGTCGCCCGGTATCACATCGGCGTGCTGCTGGTGACGCACGACCTGGACGAGGCCTTCTACCTGGGCGACCGCGTCCTGGTCCTGGGCGGCGCGCCCTCCCGCGTGCAGCGCCGCTTCGCCGTGGCGGCGCCCCATCCGCGTGAAAGGCGAGCCCCCGCCTTGCTGGCCCAGGCCGCCGAGGCCTATGGGGAATTGCAGCGGCTCAGGGTGTGAGGCAACGAGCACGGAAGGGTCGACGAAGGCGTGCGCAATCGCCCGCGAGCGGGCAGTATCGGATGGCCGCGGCGAGCCCCAGCCGCACCCCGACAGTCGACCCCTCCAAGGAGCTTCCATGAGCCCATCCGCAGCGGTATTGGCCGAACTGGCCCCCCAGGGCGTTCTTCGCACCGCGATCAACTACGGCAATCCGGTGCTGGCACAACGCGGCGCCGATGGCGAGCCGGCCGGCGTCTCGGTGGCCTTGGCCCGGGCGCTGGCCGAGCGCCTGGGCGTGCCGGTGCAGTTCACGACCCATGACGCCGCCGGCAAGGTCTTTGCCGCGCTGCAGGAAGACGCCTGGGACCTGGCTTTTCTCGCCATCGAACCGGTACGCGCGGCGCAGATCGCCTTCAGCGAACCCTATGTCATCATCGAGGGCACCTACCTGCTGCGCGCGGACGATCCGGCCCAGGGCGTGGCCGAGCTGGACCAGGCCGGGCGCCGCATCGCCGTGGGGCAGGGCGCGGCCTATGACCTCTATCTCAGTCGCACCCTGACCCAGGCGGAGCTGGTGCGAGCGCCCACCTCGCCAGCGGCCATCGACTGGTTCGTCGATCAGCGCCTGGACGCCGCCGCCGGGGTGCGCCAACCCCTGGAAGCCTATGCCGTGGCTCATCCGGGCTATCGGGTGCTGGCCGACAGCTTCACCGAGATCCGCCAGGCCATGGCCGTACCCAAGGGGCGCGCCGCCGCAGCGGCCTTCGTGCAGGACTTTCTCGATGAGCAACTGCGCAGCGGCCTGATAGCCCGCGCGCTGGCGGCCAGCGGTCAGGGCGACGTGCGGATCGGCGCGCCCTCGACGGGCGGCTGAAGGGCCGCCCGGCGCCAGGCGGAATCGATCCGCGGCGCCGTTTCGTCGGCTGGATGACAGCTTTGGGCGCTATTCTTGGCGCCGCGGCAGGGGCCCGATGAAATCATCGACGGCTCCTGCTGCCCAATGCCTGTCCCAGCACCCTTAGCTTCGAGGTCGATCTTGCTCGCCACCCTGTCCGATCCCGCCTTTCTCACCGGTCTCCTGCAGATCGTCATCATCGATATCCTGCTCGGCGGCGACAACGCCGTGGTGATCGCCCTGGCCTGCCGGCGCCTGCCGGATGCGCAACGACGCAAGGCCATTCTCGGCGGTGTCGCCGGCGCCGTGATCCTGCGCATCCTGCTGCTGTTCGTCGCCAGCTATGTGCTGGGCTGGCCGCTGCTCAAGGTGGTCGGAGGCGTGCTGCTGCTGTGGATCGGCATCAAGTTGCTGATGCCCGAAGAGGACGAGGCCAACGTCAAGGCCGGTACCACCCTGGGCCAGGCCATCTGGATCATCATGGTGGCCGACGTGGTGATGAGCCTGGACAACGTCATCGCCGTGGCGGGCGCCGCCCAGGGGCACCTGGGCCTGGCCATCGCCGGGGTGCTCATCAGCATTCCCATCATCATCTTCGGCAGCCAGCTCATCCTGAAGCTCATGGAAAGGTTTCGCTGGCTGGTGGTGGCCGGCGCGGCGCTGCTGGGCTGGATCGCCGGCAAGCTGATCGCCAGCGACGAACTGCTGCAGGGCTGGCTGGGCTTTGCCGATGTGCACTGGGTACCCTATGTGGCCGGGGCGGTCGGCGCGGTCTTCGTGCTGGCGGTGGGTCAGTTGCTGGCGCGGCGCGCCGTCACGGCTTGAGCTTCGCCAGCTGCCCTGGACCCGCTCCATGGCAGCTCCCAAGTGACGGCGCACCTGAGCTGCGCCGTCACTGCATATCGTTAGTCAAATTCCGTCTTTACCAAAAGTTATAACAGCTCATTAGCCTATAACGCTTTCGGATGGCCAGTCGGCACGGAGCGGGATGATGAGCAGGGTAGGGAAGGGGTTGGCGGTACTCGCCGCCGTGGTGGGTGCCCTGGGCTTCGCAGGCAGTGCTGCCGCCGAAGGCAGGATCAGCATCGCCCAGCAATTCGGCATCGGCTATCTGATCCTCGACGTGGTGCGCGATCAGCAGCTGATCGAAAAGCACGGCAAGGCCGCCGGCCTGGACATCCAGGTGGACTGGAACAGCATCTCCGGCGCCACCGCCATGAGCGAGGCGCTGCTGGCCGGCTCGCTGGACGTGGTCTCCGCCGGGGTGCCGCCGATGCTGACCGTCTGGGATCGCACCCGCGGACGGCAGAACGTCAAGGCCATCGCCGCCCTGGGCGCCATGCCCAACTACCTGCTGAGCAATCGCGCCGAGGTCAGGTCGATCAAGGATCTGACCGACCAGGATCGCATCGCCGTGCCGGCGGCGGGCGTGGGCTTCCAGTCGCGCACCCTGCAGATCGAGACGGCCAAGGTCTTCGGCGACGCCCAGTTCAGGAAATTCGATGCCATCAGCGTGAGTCTGCCGCACCCCGATGCCAGTGCCGCCCTGATGGCGGGCGGCGCGGAGATCACCACCCACTTCTCCAGCCCGCCATTCCAGTACCAGGCGCTGGAGAATCCCCGGGTCCACCGCATCCTCAGCAGCTACGACGTCCTCGGCGGACCGGGCACCTTCAACGTGCTCTACACCACCGAGAAATTCCACGACGAGAATCCCAAGACCTACCGCGCCTTCTACGACGCCCTGGTGGAAGCCGCCGCCTTCATCCGCGCCAACAAGGCCGCAGCCGCGGAGGCCTATATCCGCGTCGAGCATTCCAAGCTGCCGCTGGCCCTGGTGCAACGCATCGTCGAGGACCCGGAGATCGACTTCACCGTCGAACCACAGCGCACCTTCGTCTACGCCCAGAAGCTGCATGAGCTGGGCGTGCTGAAACACCAGGCTGCCTCCTGGCAGGACTACTTCTTCCCCGAAGCCCACGAGCGTCCCGGCAGCTGAGCCGGACCACCAAGGAGAAAACTCCATGACCCTCGCCGCCCACGCACCGGCTGCTGGCCAAGCCTTCGAGATCCGTCCCTTCGGCAACCTGGGGGCGGAGATCGTCGGTATCGATCTGGCCCAGCCACTCAATGCCGCAGATTTCGCCCGCGTCCACCGCGCCCACCTGGACCACCACGTGGTGGTGTTCCGCGACCAGCGCATCACCCCCGAGGAGCAGATCGCCTTCAGTCGCCGCTTCGGCGAGTTGCAGATCCATGTGCTCAAGCAATTCCACCTGGCCGGCCACCCTGAGATCCTCATCGTCTCCAACATCGTCGAAGACGGCCAGCCCATCGGCCTCGGCGATGCCGGCAAGTTCTGGCATTCGGATCTCTCCTACAAGGAGCTGCCGAGCCTGGGCTCGATGCTGCATGCACAGGAGTTGCCGGAGGAGGGCGGCGATACGATCTTCGCCAACATGCACCTGGCCTACGACACCCTGCCGGAGGCGCTCAAGCGCCAGCTCGACGGTCTGCAGGCGGAGCATTCCTACACCGCCACCTATGCCAAGCCCAAGTTCGAGGGCAACTGGCGGCCGACCCTGACTGCCGAGCAACTGGCCGAGGTCAAGGCGGTGGTGCATCCGGTGGTGCGTACCCATCCGGAGAACGGTCGCAAGGCGCTGTTCGTCAGCGAGGGCTTCACCACCCATATCGTCGGCCTGCCGGAAGACGAGTCCCGCGAGCTGCTGGCCGAGCTGTACGCCCACAGCGTCAAGCCCGAGCACCTCTATCGCCACCAGTGGCAGCCCCATGATCTGGTGTTCTGGGACAATCGCTCGCTGCTGCACCTGGCGGCCGGCTGCCCCAACCATATGAGGCGCAAGCTGTATCGCACCACCATCCAGGGCGATGCGCCTTTCTGAGGGAGGAGACGACCATGAACGCTCCTCTCGCTTCCCGCCCACACCTGACCCTGGCGCAGACCCAGCCGTTGCTGCAGGTGCAGGATCTCGACCTCGAATACCGCACCCGCGAGCGCCGGGTGCGGGCCACCCACCAGGTATCCTTCGAGGTGCATGGCGCCGACCGTTTTGTCCTGCTCGGCCCGTCCGGCTGCGGCAAGTCCAGTCTGCTCAAGTCGGTGGCGGGCTTTCTGCCGCCGCTGCATGGCGAGATCCGTCTGGAAGGCCAGCCGATCAAGGGCCCGGGACCGGACCGCATCGTGGTGTTCCAGGAGTTCGATCAGCTGCCGCCGTGGAAGACGGTGCTGGAGAACACCATGTTCCCGCTGCTCGCCAGTCGCCAGGCCAGTCGTGGCGAGGCGCGCGAGCGGGCGCTGCACTACCTGGACAAGGTCGGCCTGGCGCGCTTCGTCGATGCCTATCCGCATCATCTTTCCGGCGGCATGAAGCAGCGGGTGGCCATCGCCCGGGCCCTGGCCATGCAGCCCAAGATCCTGCTGATGGACGAACCCTTCGCCGCCCTGGACGCCCTGACCCGGCGCAAGATGCAGGAAGAATTGCTGGCGCTCTGGGACGAGGTGCGCTTCACCCTGCTGTTCGTCACCCATTCCATCGAAGAGGCGCTGGTGGTGGGTAATCGCATCCTGCTCCTGTCGCCCCATCCGGGCAGGGTCCGCGCGGAACTCAACTGCCACCAGTTCGGCCTCGAGGACTTCGGCGGCGCCGAATTCCAGAGCACCGCACTGCGCATCCACAACCTGCTGTTCCCCGACGACGTCCAGACCCTGCCACCGGAGGTCGCCGACGAGCGCCTGCGCCTGCAGCAGGCCATCGTCCAGGGCCGCATTTCCTACTAGTTTCGAGGTAGACCCATGACTCGACAGCCCCCGGTGCGGGCCGAATACCAACGGGACCTCGCGCCCCTCGACGATTTGCCGCTGGCGGTCGAGCTACCCCTGGCGACGCGCCTGTGGAGCCAGGCCTGGCTGCGCAAGCTGGTGATCCTGGCGATCCTGATGCTGGCCTGGGAAGTGGCCGCCCGCTGGCAGGGCAACGACCTGCTGCTGCCCAGCTTCCTGCAGACCGCCGCCGCCTTCTGGGAGGGCCTGGCGACCGGCGAGTTGCCGGCCAAGGTCGCCATCTCCCTCGGCACCCTGCTCAAGGGCTATCTGCTGGGCGTGGTCCTGGCCCTGGCGCTGAGCGCCCTGGCCGTCTCCACCCAGTTCGGTCGCGACCTGCTCGGCACCCTGACCTCGATGTTCAATCCGCTGCCGGCCATCGCCCTGCTGCCCCTGGCGTTGCTCTGGTTCGGCCTCGGCGAGAACAGCCTGGTGTTCGTGCTGGTGCATTCGGTGCTCTGGCCCATGGCGCTCAACACCTATTCGGGTTTTCTCGGCGTCTCCGACACCCTGCGCATGGCCGGGCGCAACTACGGTCTCAAGGGCCTGCGGTACGTCGGGCTGATCCTCATCCCGGCGGCGCTCCCGGCCATCGTCTCGGGTCTGAAGATCGGCTGGGCCTTCGCCTGGCGCACCCTGATCGCCGCCGAGTTGGTGTTCGGCGCCTCTAGCGGCAAGGGCGGCCTGGGCTGGTACATCTTCCAGAATCGCAACGAGCTCTACACCGACCGCGTCTTCGCCGGCCTGGCCGCGGTGATCATCATCGGCCTGCTGGTGGAGGGCCTGGTCTTCGCCACTCTGGAACGGCTGACGGTGAAGAAGTGGGGCATGCAGCGGTAGGGTCTGGCACCTTTTGTTGGGCTTCGCTGCGCTCAACCCAACCTACGGAATAGCACCTAGGTTGGTTGAGACGGCGCCACCGTCGAGGCCTAACAGGCCACCGACTTTGCCCCGGGAGCAGCATTCAACCCTAGCTCGGACCACCCCCTCTCCCCCCGGGAGACGGCTGGGGTGAGGGCGCCCTTCGCACCCGATCCCCAGTGGAAAAGGCTGCGCCGTTTTCCACGCTACGGAGCTCAACCCTCACTCGGACCACCCCCTCTCCCCCTGGGAGAGGGCTGGGGTGAGGGCACCCTCCGCAGCGAAGTCCTCCAGCGGAAAAGGCTGCGCCGTTTTCCACGCTACGGACCTCAACCCTCACTCGGACCACCCCCTCTCCCCCTGGGAGAGGGCTGGGGTGAGGGCGCTTCCACACCCGATCCTGCAGTGGAAAAGGCTGCGCCGTTTTCCACGCTACGGTGCGGTCGCGGCCACATAAGGAAGCTCTGCGCTATCCACCTTAAATGCGTGTAGTAAATAAAACTCGAATTAGGATATGCGCATAAGGAATTTCCTTCTTATGCCTTGCCTGCCTAAGGTGGATCCCAGCCAACGCCTTCCAAGAAGGCATCCCCTTACCTCGGCACGGGATTCACCACCATGAGCGTTCAATTCCTCGGCATGATCGGCCATCGCCTCACCTCCGAGATCATCGCCCCCTCCGGTCCCATCTTCGACAAAGGCTACGTCACCCGCTTCGCCCAGGCCCACGAGCAGGCTGGTTTCGACCGTATCCTGGTGGGCTACTGGTCCGATCAACCCGACGGCTTCCTCGTCACCGCCCTGGCGGGGCAGGCGACGCAGAAGCTCAAGTTCCTGCTGGCCCACCGGCCCGGTTTCGTCGCCCCGACCCTGGCGGCGCGCAAGCTGGCAACCCTCGACCACCTGCTCGACGGCCGCCTGGCGGTGCATATCATCAGCGGTGGCAGCGACCTAGAGCAGCGCAAGGACGGCGACTGGCTCGACCACGACCAGCGCTATGCCCGAACCGAGGAATTCCTCGACGTGGTGCGCCAGGAGTGGACCAGCACCCAGCCCTTCGACCACGAGGGCGAGCACTATCGGGTGGCGAAGGGCTTCTCCGCCATCAAGCCGCTGCAGCAGCCGAGCCTGCCGGTCTATTTCGGCGGCTCCTCGCCCGCCGCCCTGCGGGTGGCCGGCAAGCACGCCGATGTCTTCGCGCTCTGGGGCGAATCCCTGGCCCAGACCCGCGAGACCATCGCCGCGGTCCGCGCCGAGGCGGCGCGCCACGGCCGTACCCCCAGGTTCAACGTCTCCTTCCGGGTGATCCTCGGCGACACCGAGGAGGCCGCCTGGGCCAAGGCCGAGGCCATCCGTCAGCAGGCCAAGGCACGACTGGCCGCAGAAGGCGCCGTACATCCGGCCAAGCCGGAGGCGGTCGGGGCCCAGCGCCTGCGCGATACCGTGGCCCTGGGCGACCGGGTAGATCGCCGGCTCTGGACTGGCATCGCCGCCCTGGTCGGCGGTGGGCACAACTCCACCGCCCTTGTGGGCACCGCCGAGCAGGTGGCCGATGCCCTGCTGGACTACTACGACCTGGGCGTCGACAGCTTCCTGATCCGCGGCTTCGATCCGCTCAACGACGCCGTCGAATACGGTCGCGAGCTGATTCCCCTGACCCGGGAGAAGGTCGCCGCGCGCCTGGCCGGCGCTCGTCGCACCGGCTGAAACTTTCTGACCAACTCACCGCGCGACCGTACCCACGGAGCGCTCCCGATACCCTCGAGGAGACGCCTTCGTGATCAAAGGATTGCTATTCGCCGCCGGCCTGCTGGCCGGCACCTCCGCCGGCCTGGCCCAGGCGGTCACCCTCACCATCGGTGACCAGTTCTACTACAGCAGCACCCTGCTGGAGCAGGCCGGCGAACTCAAGGATCTGCCGTACCAGATCGAGTGGAAGAGATTCAACGCCGGCGGGCCGGTGGTGGAGGCGCTCAACGTTGGCTCCATCGACTTGGGCATCGTCGGCGACACCCCGGTGATTGCCCTGGCGGCCCGCGGTGGCCCGGTCAAGGTAGTGGCGGTGACCCGCAACCGCCCGGACGGCACCGCCATCGTGGTCGGCAAGGATTCGCCGATCAAGACGGTGGCGGACCTGGCTGGCAAGCGCGTGGCCATCTGGAAGGGCTCCTGGAGCCAGCAACTGGTCTATTCGGCGCTGGAGCAGGCCGGCCTGCCCAGCGATGCGCCGCACTACAGCTACCTGATGCCCACCGAGGCGGTCGCCGCCGTAAGCCAGGGCACCCTGGATGCCACCGCGACCTGGGAGCCCTATGTCAGCATGGTGGAACGCCAGGGCGGACGGGTGCTGCTCACCGCCAAGGACCTGATGCCGGCTCCAGTCTATGTGGTGGCTAACACCGGCCACCTGGACGAGAACCGCGCCGCCATCGGCGATTTCGTCGCCCGTTTGCAGCGGGCGCGCAGTTGGGCGCGGGACCACGTCGACGTCTATGCCCAGGCCTGGGCCAGGCGCAACAACTCCGATCCGGCCATCGCCGAGAGGTGGTTCCGCCGCGACGCCACCTGGGTCGAGCCAATCAGCGCCCAGACCCTCGCCGACGGCCAGCAGACCGCCGATTTCCTGGTCAAGGCCGGAGTGTTGCAACAGCCCTACGACGTCAAGCCGCTCTATGACCAAAGCTTCAACCGCTATCTGCAGACGCCCCGGGAGGCCAGCCGATGAGCCGTCAACTGCACCTCGCCGGCTTCCTGCTGGCCGGCCCGGTCGTCCATAGCCATGCCGTCTGGCGCCATCCCGAGACCCAGGGCGACTTTCTCGACCCGGACTACTACGTGCGTGCGGCCAAGGCGCTGGAGGAAGGGCTGTTCGACTTCCTCTTTTTCGCCGACCGCCTGGCGGTCGGCGACCAGCTCGGCGGCTCGCGGGAGACCGCGCTGCGCCTGGGCGCCCAGGACGCCACCCGGCTCGACCCCTTGCCGCTGCTCTCCTACCTGGTGGCCCATACCCGTCGTCTTGGCCTGGGCTGCACCCGCTCCACCACCTACTACGAGCCGGCTCATGTGGCGCGGGCCTTCGCCACTCTGGATCACCTGTCCCGCGGGCGCGCGGCCTGGAACATCGTCACCTCGATGAACGACAGCGAGGGCCGGCTGTTCGGCAAAGCGCGCCACCCGGAGCACGACCTGCGCTACGACCGCGCCGACGAATTCGTCGAGGTGGCCGTCAAGCTGTGGCGCAGTTGGGGAGCCGACGCGCTGCGCCTGGATCGGGCCGCCGGCGTGCTGGCCGACCCCGCGCAGGTGCGCGCCCTCGATCACCAGGGCGACTGGTTCCGCGTGGAAGGGCCGCTCAATATCCCGCGCAGTCCCCAGGGGCGCCCGGTGCTGATCCAGGCCGGTTCCAGCGGCCGCGGCCGACGCTTCGGCGCGCGCTGGGCCGAGGCCATCTTCACCATCCAGCCCAATCTCGCCGCCATGCGTGCCTTTCGCGACGACGTCCGCCGCCAGGTGCTGGAGCAGGGGCGCTCCCCGGATGGCTGCAAGATCCTCACCTCGGTGATGCCCTTCATCGGCGGCAGCGAAGCCGAGGCCCGCGCCAAGCAGGAAAGACACAACGCCCTGGCGCAACCGGAAGTGGGGCTGATCACCCTCTGCTCCCAGCTCAACATCGACCTGTCGCGCTTCACCCTGGATACCGCCCTGGGCGAGGTGGCCGAGGTCGGCGACCTGCCGCCGGCCGCTGCCGAGAAGCTGCTGGCGCTGGGGCCGCGCACCACCCTGGCCGAATTGGGTCGCAGCTACGCCGCCAGCGTCCGCGTACCGCAACTCGTGGGTACCGCTGCCCAGATCGCCGACCAGTTGGCCGAGTTGTTCGAAGCCGGCGGCTGCGACGGCTTCGTGATTTCCCCCGGCTACCTGCCGGGCTCCTTCGTCGAGTTCAGCGAGAGCGTGGTGCCGCACCTGCAGCGTCGCGGGCTGTTCCGGCGCCAGTACCAGGGCTCGACCCTGAGAGATCACCTGGGCCTCGGCCCACTGGAGGACTAGATGAGCACATCCAAGGATGCCGAGGGCTGGCTGACGCTGGCCCGCGAGATCGGCGCGGAATTCGCCGCCCGGGTGGTGGCCGACGAGCGCGACCGCATTCGTCCCGATGCCCAGCTGCAACGACTCAAGGACAGCGGCCTGACCAACCTGGTCATACCTGTGCGGCTCGGAGGTGCCGGCCAGCCCTGGTCGCTGGCCATGCGCGTGCTGCGCGAGATCGCTGCCGGTGACGGCTCGGTGGGCCTGCTCTTCGGCTATCACCTACTTAACACCATCAACCTGCGCCGCGAGCCCCAGCCGCGGCGTGACCGCCTGCTGGCGGAAATCGCCGAAGGCCGGCTGTGGCTGGCCGGGGTGGTCAATCCACGGGATGACGACATCCTCGCCACGCCGAGTGCTGACGGCGGCTATCGCCTGACCGGGCGCAAGGGATTCTGCAGCGGCGCCGCCTTCGCCGATCGGCTCACCATCAGCGCCCGCGATCGAGAGAGCGGGGCGCGCCTGATGGTCACCCTGCCGGCGGACCGGCCGGGACTGGCCTATGCCGACGACTGGGACCACTTCGGCGTGGCCCGCAGCGACAGCGGCAGCTTCACCCTCACGGAAGTCTGGGCCAGCCCCGAGGAAGCCCAGGTCTGCGACCTGGAAGACGCGGGTGACTTCGCCGCGGTGATCCGCACCCCGGTCAACCAGTCGGCCTTCACCCAATACTACCTGGGCGCCGCCCAGGGCGCCCTGCGCGAGGCGCGGCGCTATCTGCACGCCGAGGCGCGACCCTGGGTGCATTCCCTCGCCGCCAGCGCCAGCGAGGATCAACTGGTGGTGAGCCAGGTGGGCGAACTCTGGATCGCCCTGCAGGGCGCCGTGGCCCTGGCCGATGTGGCCGCGCGGCAGGTGGACGCCTTGCTGGCCGCCGATGATGCCTTCACCGCCGAGCTGCGCGGCGAGACGGCCATCGCCGTGGCCAGCGCCAAGGTGCTGGCCGCCCGTACCGCCCTCGACGTCACCACCCGGGTATTCGATGCCCTGGGCGCCCGCGCCACCCACAACCGCCTGGGCCTCGATCGCTTCTGGCGCGACGTGCGCACCCACAGCCTGCACGACCCCCTGGCCTACAAGGTGCTGGAGGTCGGGCGCTATGCGGTCAACGGCCAGTATCCCGACATCCGCGCCTACACCTGAGGAATTTCCATGCTGCGCAAGACCCTCGTCGGCCTCACCCTCGGCCTGCTGGTCGCTACCCAGGCCCTGGCCACCACCCTGGTGGTGGGCGACCAGAGCTACAACACCCGTACCGTGATGGAAGCCGCCGGCGTCCTGAGCGACCTGCCGTATCAACTGGAATGGAAGCAATTCACCGCCGGCTCGCCGGTAGCCGAGGCGCTCAATGTCGGCAGCCTCGACCTGGGCCTGCTGGGCGATGCGCCGCCGCTGTTCCTCGGTGCCCTGGGCGCACCGATCAGGGTAGTGGGCATCAGCCGCCAGAGCCTGGAGGGGGTGGCAGTGCTGGTGCGCGGCGACTCCAGCATCCATAGCCTGGCGGATCTGCAGGGCAAGACGGTGGCCATCTGGAAGGGCTCCTGGAGCCAGCAGCTGGCGCTGGCCGCGCTGGACCGCGCCGGGGTGCCGCGCGAGCAGGTGAACTTCCGCTATCTCAACGCCCTGGACGCCTCCCATGCCCTGGAAGGCGGCTCGGTGGACGCCATCGCCACCTGGGAACCCTATGTCACCCAGGCCCAGCGCCACGGCGCCCGGGTGCTCACCACCGCCGAGGGCCTGATCCCCGCGCAGAGTTTCGTGGTGGCCAGTCAGGGGGCGCTGAACGATGTCGCCCGGCACCAGGCCATCGCCGATTTTCTTCGGCGGCTGCAGCAGGCCCGGACCTGGGCCAATGCCGATCCCGAACACACGGCGCGCTACGCCAGCGCCTGGGCCGAGCGTACCCGTGCCGACGCCGCCATCGCCCAGGCCTGGTTCGCCCGGGCGCGCACCGCTATCGGACCGGTGACTCCTGCGGCCATCGCCCAGGCCCAGCGCACCGTCGACTTCTTTGCCGGCGAAGGGCTGGTCAAGGGCTATGAGGCCAGTCGCCTGTTTTACGACGGCTTCCAGGCAGCCCTGGAACCCCCGGCGCAGACCGCGCAACGCTGAGTACGACACCCACGGAGGCGGCCTTGCGTTATGCTTGAGGCGCATGTCCAGCAACGGGAAGTCAGACGCCTCCTCATGAAGACCGACGATATCGAAGCCTTTGTCGCGGTGATTCGCAGCGGCTCCCTCAATGCCGCTGCCCTGTCCCTGGGGCTCACCCAGCCGGCCATCACCCGCCGCCTGCAGAGTCTCGAACAGGACCTCGGCGTCGACTTGCTCGACCGCCACACCAAGCCGCTCAAGCCGACCCGCCTGGGGCAGGAGGTCTATGGGCATTGCCGTGCCATCCTGCGCGAGATGGACGCCCTGCGCGAGCGGGTGGCGGGCGATGCGCCGCCCTCCGGGCTGCTGCGCCTGGGCGTACCCCAGACCCTGGGCGATGCGCTGTTGCTGGAGGCCGTGAAAGACATCCGCACCCGCTACCCGGAGCTGCGCACCCAGGTGGCGACGGGTTGGGGCAGCGTGCTGGTCAACCGTATCGAGCAGGGTGAGCTGGACGGCGCCCTGGTGCTGTTTCCGGCCAACAAGGTATTTCCCGATGGCGTCGAGGCCCGGCCCCTGGGCGCCATGCCCTTGCAGGTGGTCGGTGCGCGCGACCAGGCGCCGGCCAGGGCGCAGCGGCTTGCCGATATCCAGGGGCAGGGCTGGGTGCTCAATCCCGACGGCTGCGGTTTCCGAGCCAGTCTGCAACGCACCCTGGCCGAGCAGGGCCAGGCGCTGCGCATCAACCTGGAGACCTATGGCACCGAACTCCAGCTCGGTCTGGTGGCGGACGGCCAAGGGCTCGGCCTCGTTCCAGCCCCGCTACTGGCCCGCAGCGCCCATCGCGAACGCCTGGCGGCCATCCCGCTGAAGGACTTCAAGCCGGAGATCCAGCTGTGGCTGATCCATCCGCGTTTTCTCGGGGCGTTGCAGGAAGTGGTTGAAGGCTTCGGGCGGGATGCACGCCAGCTGTTGGCTGTCTCCTGAAAGCAGAACGCCCGGCAGCCAGGCTGCCGGGCGTCCGTTGTCGCCGGCTCAAGCCGCCGGCTTGGCCAGGAACTCCCGCAGCACGAAGTGCAGGATGCCGCCGGCCTTGAAGTAGCTCACCTCGTTGAGCGTGTCGATGCGGCAGAGCACTTCCACGCTTTCGCGGCTGCCGTCCTCGCGGGTGACCTCCAGGGTCAGCGGCATGCGCGGACGCAACTCGACGCCGTCGATGCCCAGCACGGCGATCTTCTCCTTGCCGGTCAGCCCCAGGGACTTGCGATCCACGCCGTCCTTGAACTGCAGCGGCAGCACGCCCATCCCCACCAGGTTGGATCTGTGGATACGCTCGAAGCTCTCGGCGACCACGGCTTTCACGCCCAGCAGGTTGGTGCCCTTTGCCGCCCAGTCACGGGAGGAACCGGTGCCGTATTCCTTGCCGGCGATGATCACCAGCGGGGTGTTTTCCAGCTCGTACTTCATGGCCGCGTCGTAGATCGACAGCTTTTCACCGGAGGGGACATGGAAGGTATTGCCGCCTTCCTCGCCGCCGAGCATCTCGTTCTTGATGCGGATATTGGCGAAGGTGCCTCTCATCATGACTTCGTGATTGCCGCGGCGGGAGCCATAGGAGTTGAAGTCGGCGTAGTCCACGCCATGCTCGGCCAGATAGCGGCCGGCGGGGCTGTCCTTCTTGATGTTGCCGGCCGGGGAGATGTGGTCGGTGGTGACCGAATCGCCCAGCAGCGCCAGGATGCGGGCGTCGTGGATGTCGGCGATGCGCGGCGGATCGCCGGCGATGCCCTCGAAGAACGGCGGATTCTGGATGTAGGTTGAATCGGCGTCCCAGACGTAGGTCTCGGCGTCCGGCACCTGGATGGCCTGCCACTTTTCATCGCCGTCGAACACAGCGCCGTATTGCTTGTGGAACATGGCGGTGTCGAGCTTCTGCACGGCGTCGGCCACTTCCTGCTGGCTGGGCCAGACGTCCTTCAGATAGACCGGCTGGCCATCGTTGCCGGTGCCCAGCGGATCCTGGGTCAGATCCACCTTCACGCTGCCGGCCAGGGCATAGGCCACCACCAGCGGCGGCGACGCCAGCCAGTTGGTCCGGACCAGCGGATGCACCCGCCCTTCGAAGTTGCGGTTGCCGGACAGCACCGAGGCCACGGTGAGGTCGGCGTCCTGGATGGCTTTCTCGATCGGATCGAGCAGCGGACCGGAGTTGCCGATGCAGGTGGTGCAGCCGTAGCCGACCAGGTCGAAGCCGAGGTCGTTGAGATAGGGCGTGAGGCCGGCGGCGTTGTAGTAGTCGGTCACCACCTTGGAGCCGGGGGCAAGGGACGACTTGACCCAGGGCTTGCGCATCAGGCCCTTCTCCGCGGCCTTCTTCGCCAGCAGACCGGCAGCCATCATGACACTGGGGTTGGAAGTGTTGGTGCAGGAGGTGATGGCGGCGATGACCACGGCGCCGTCTTCCAGCTGGAAGGTCTCGCCGTTCACCTGGACCTCGACGCTGCTGCCGACCTTGGCAGCCTCGGCCTTTTTCGGCGCCAGCGCGGTGAAGTCGCCAAAGGTCTTGGCCACCTCGCCGAGCAGCACGCGGTCCTGGGGCCGCTTGGGACCGGCCAGGCTGGACTGGACCTCGCCCATGTCCAGTTCCAGCACATCGGTGAACACCGGCTCGTCGCCTGGATTGCGCCACAGGCCCTGGGCCTGGGTGTAGGCCTCCACCAGCTGCACGGTTTCCTCGGGGCGACCGGACAGGCGCAGGTAGTCCAGGGTGATCTGGTCGACTGGGAAGAAGCCGCAGGTGGCGCCGTATTCCGGGGCCATGTTGCCGATGGTGGCGCGGTCGGCTAGGGGCAGGGTGGCCAGGCCGTCGCCGAAGAATTCGACGAACTTGCCCACTACGCCCTTCTTGCGCAGCATCTGGGTCACCGTCAGCACCAGGTCGGTGGCGGTGATGCCCTCGCGCAGCTTGCCGGTCAGCTTGAAGCCCACCACCTCGGGGATCAGCATGGACACCGGCTGGCCGAGCATGGCCGCCTCGGCCTCGATGCCGCCCACGCCCCAGCCCAGCACGCCCAGGCCATTGATCATGGTGGTGTGGGAGTCGGTACCCACCAGGGTGTCGGGGAAGGCATAGGTGCGGCCGTCTTCGTCCTTGGTCCAGACGCTGCGGCCCAGGTATTCCAGGTTGACCTGGTGGCAGATGCCGGTGCCCGGTGGCACCACGCGGAAGTTGTCGAAGGCGTTCTGGCCCCAGCGCAGGAAGGCGTAGCGCTCGCCATTGCGCTCCATCTCGATCTCGACGTTCTCGTGATAGGCGTTCTCGCTGGCGTAGCGGTCCACCATCACCGAGTGGTCGATCACCAGGTCGACAGGGGAGAGCGGATTGATCCGCTGCGGATCGCCGCCGGCCTTGGCCACGGCTTCGCGCATGGCGGCCAGGTCGACCACCGCCGGTACGCCGGTGAAGTCCTGCATCAGCACACGGGCGGGGCGGTACTGGATCTCGCGGTCGGCGGAGCGGGTCTTGGTCCAGTCGGCCAGGGCCTGGAGGTCTTCGCCGGTGACGGTCTGGTTGTCTTCCCAGCGCAGCAGGTTCTCCAGCAGCACCTTGAGCGACTTGGGCAACTGGTCGAGATTGCCCAGGGTCTTGGCCGCATCGGGCAGGCTGTAGTAGTGATAGGTGCGCTCGCCGACCTGCAGGGTCTTGAGGCTATTGAGGCTGTCCAGGGCTGGCATCAGGGGTCTCCTAATCGACGTTTCGACGGTTGCCCGCTGGCCGTTCGGGCCTCGAAAGGTGAAAGAGAGCCGAACCAGCGCTGGGCGGACTGATTTTTCTAGGTGTAGTACTGGACCGATAGGCGCCGCCGGCGTTCCCCAGTGGGCGCGCTGGGGTATAGTGCGCGCCCTGCGTGACCCCTTGAGGAAGCCCTGTCGTGAATACCCTGTTGCTGCTGTGCCGTACCGGATTCGAAGGCGAGGTCTGCGCCGAGCTCGGCGAACGGGCGGCGCTGCTCAGCGTGGCCGGCTACGCCAAGGGCAAGCCGGGTGCGGCCTATGCCGAATTCGTCTGCGGCGACGCGGCGGACGCGGCGCGGTTGATGCAACAGCTCAGCTTCGCCGAGCTGATCTTTCCCCGCCAGTGGTCGCGCGGCGCCTTTCTCAGCCTGCCCGAACAGGATCGCATCGGTCCGCTGCTCGAGTTGCTGGCGGACTATCCCGTCTGCGGCAGCCTGGCCCTGGAGATGCCCGACACCAACGACGGCAAGGCGCTCTCCACCTTCTGCAAGAAGTTCGAACGCCCCCTGACCCTGGCGCTGCGCAAGGCCGGCCGCCTGGTGGACGATGCCCGGGCGCCGCGTCTGCAGCTGACCTTTCTCAGCGGCCGCGAGGTCTTCGTCGGCCTGGTCGAGCCGGACAACGCCGCGCTCTGGCCCATGGGCATCCCGCGGCTGAGATTCCCGCGCGAGGCCCCCAGTCGCTCGACCCTCAAGCTGGAAGAGGCCTGGCACCACTTCATCCCTCGTGCCGACTGGGAGACGCGGCTGTCGTCCGAGATGCGCGCCGTGGATCTGGGCGCCGCCCCGGGCGGCTGGACCTGGCAGCTGGTGGCCCGCGAGATGCTGGTGACGGCGGTGGACAACGGCCCCATGAACGAGGCGCTGATGGACAGCGGCCTCGTCGAGCACCTGCAGGTCGACGGCTACGCCTTCGTGCCCAAGCACCCGGTCGACTGGATGGTCTGCGATATCGTCGAGAAGCCCGCCCGCACCGCGGCCCTGATCGAACGCTGGATCGGCGAGGGTCATTGCCGCGAGGCGGTGGTCAATCTCAAGCTGCCCATGAAGCAGCGCTATCGCGAAGTGGCCGGTATCCTCGAACGCCTGCACGACCACTTCGAAGCCCGCGGCCAGCGCGTCACCATCGGCTGCAAGCAGCTCTACCACGACCGCGAGGAAGTGACCTGTCATCTGCGTCGGCTGGATCGGAAACCCTGGGCCGCCGTCAGGCTCTGAATGCAGATCGCTGTAACCGTTCTATCCCTGGAGACCCCATGACCCTCGAAGCCGATGCCACCCTCGACGCCAGCGGGCTGAACTGCCCGGAGCCGGTGATGATGCTGCACAACAAGGTGCGCGACATCGCCCCCGGCGCCCTGCTCAAGGTCATCGCCACCGACCCCTCCACCCAGCGCGACATCCCCAAGTTCTGCGTCTTCCTCGGCCATGAACTGGTGGAAAAGAGCGAAGGGGAAGGGCGTTATCTGTACTGGATTCGCAAGAAGGTGGAGTGAGGCGCGCGCGAAGGCTCGCTTTGCTATTGTGAATTGGTTCACAATCAGTGATCTAGCAAGCAGGGAAGCCTCATATGAAAGCCAGGATGCTCGGTGTTGTCTCGCTCATTCTCGCGGGGTGCACGTCGGTACAGGTCCAGCCCGTCGCCGTACGCCCGGATGTGGTGTGTATCCAAGAGAATCCTGCTGTTTGGGTTAAGGACTTTCTCCCCGTGGTCCGGGCCGGTTTTGCTCGGCACGGTGTGCCTACCGAAAGCTATACACAGGTGCCACGCGAGTGCCCATACGTTCTTGAGTACACCGCGCGGCAAACCTGGGACGGCGTGCCTTACTTGTCAGCTGCCGAACTGACCCTACGCGACGCCAGTGGGCGCCTGGTGGGTCAGGCTGACTATCACCTGCGGGGTAAGGGCGGTTTCTCCCTTATGAAGTGGCAGGGGACCGCGACAAAGATCAATCCGGTGGTAGATGAGCTCCTGGGTCAGATGCGTCCCGCTCCTGTCACCAGGCGGACAACGCCTACTGTCTCGTCTTCCGCACCTGCCGGGCTGACCTTTGAAGACGAATTGGCTGCGCTTCAGGCAAAAAACCTGGGTTATCAGGACTACAGCAATCAGTACCGTGCGCTGCGGCAGCGCTATGGTCTGGATCGCTGACTTCAATGTTGAACCCGTGGCGTTGGGCTTCGCTGCGCTCAACCCAACCTACGTCGCTTCCTTGGCCATAAGCTGGTGGAAAAGGGCGTTATCTGTACTGGATTCGCAAGAAGGTAGGGTGAGGTCAGGCGCCGCTCCGCAGCCTGTCGAGCACCTGCAGGAGCGGCCGCATCGGCGGACCGCCATGGCCGCGAAAAAGCGGGCTCATCTCGCCACTTCGAGCCAAGGCCTAACCTCCTATCGCGGCCATGGGCCGCTCCTACACAGGGAGTCAGCCGTAGGTTGGGTTGAGACGGCTTCCTCGTCGAAGCCCAACAGGCCGGTGCCAAGCGAGCCGTAGCGTGGAAAACCGCGCAGCGTTTTCCACTGGGGACGCCAAATCTGTGGCCAAGGCGATGCCGTTGTCCACCCTGCGGTCAGGCAACACCCAGGCCCCTGACCACCCCCACCAGATGCTCTCCCAGCCGGCGATGCTGGTCCGCCTCGAAATGCACGCCGTCCACCGGACTCACCTGGATGATCTCGCCCGCATCGACGAAGGCCGCGCCCTGGGCTGCGGCCACCTGACGATAACGTGCGGCCAACTCGCGGGACTTGGCCGCGCCGCCGGCGAAGATCTCGCCGAGAAAGCCCACTTCCTCGATGGGCGCCGGCGCCATGACGATGAGCCTGGGCGTGGCACCGTCCGGTCCGGCGTTGCAGCGCCTGATCTCTTCCAGCAGCACCTGCAGGGCGCTGGCGATGTCCGCCGGTGTCACCGACAGCCGCGCCTTGAGGTCGTTGGTGCCCAGCATCAGCAGCAGGACATCCACCGGTAGCTGACTTTCCAGGCAGGGCCTGAGATAGCTGAGGCCATTCTTGTGATGGCCGTCGATGGGATCGTCGTGCACCGTGGTACGAGCGGGCAGGCCTTCCTCGATCACCCGCCAGTCGGCGCCCAGCCCGCGGGCCAGGACGCCGGGCCAGCGTTCGTCCCAGCCAAAGCGTTCGAGTACGCCGGGCTGGGTCAGGGGGCGGGTGCCGTGGGTGTTGGAGTCGCCATAGCAGAGCAGGGTACGCAAGGGCATGGGAAAGCCTCGTCGGGACAGGTCATCCCCACCCTAGAAGCTATTCCCGCCGATCGCGAGGGCCGGCGGTCGTGCCAGCGCAGCGGGGTCAGCCCTAGCTCGGCGCCTGGCCGCCCCGCGTCGCCTGATCCAGTGGCGAGCCGCCCACCTCGTAACGCACGTTCATGCGCGGCGACGCCAGTTCGATGCCCGCATCGTCCAGGTAGCGCTTGAGCCTGAGGTTGAAGGCCCGCGACACCTCCCACTGCTTGATTGGCGCAGTCTTGAAGCGGAATCTCAGGATCGCCATGCCGGAATCGAAGCTTTCCACCCCCTGCAGCTCCAGCGGCGACCAGATGTCCCGGCCCATCAGCGGATCCTGGCGCAGCGAGCGGCCGACCTCCTGGACCATCTCGATGGCCTTGTCCACCGACAGCGCCTGGGGAATCGGCAGGCGGAAGATGGCGTAGCCGAATTGCCGCGAGTAGTTCTGGATGCTCTTGATCTCGCTGAACGGGATGGTGTGGACGATGCCGTCGATGTCCCTCAGCCGCACGGTGCGGATGGTCAGGCCCTCGACGGTACCCAGGTGGTTGCCGACGTCGACGTAGTCGCCGATGGCCAGGGAGTCCTCGATGATGATGAACAGCCCGGTGATGAGGTCGGCTACCAGGCTCTGGGCGCCGAAGCCCACCGCCAGGCCGATGACGCCGGCACCGGCCAGCAACGGGGTGACGTTCACGCCCATGTTGGCCAGGGCGACGATCAGGGCGATGACGAAGATGGTCAGGAACAGCACGTTGCGGATCAGCGGCAACATGGTCTGGGCGCGGGCGTTGTTCGGGCTGACGCGGTGCAGGTTGAGGCCGCGGTGGATGGCGGTGTCGGCCAGGATCCACACCAGCCAGGCCAGCAGCAGGGTGCCACCCAGGCCGAAGAACTTGCTGGCGACCGCATGGCCGTCACCCTGGCTGAATCTGAGCAGCGAGAGATTCCAGGCGCGCAGGGCCAGCTCGATCCCCACCAGCCAGATGGCGATGCCCAGCACCAGGACGAAGAAGGCGCGCAGCCGTTCGGCATAGGCCTCTTGGATACGGCCGTGCGGCCGCCGGCGCAGCAATCGCGCTCGCACCAGGGCGTTGAGTCCCAGGGCGGCGCCCATGGTCACGGCGAACAGCAGCGCCCGGCGCAGGGCGTCGCTGGTATCGCCGGCGGAGACGAAGGTGGCGACCACCGAGACCGCCACCAGGATCAGCAGCGGCAGGTGCCAGAGCCGGGCGATCAGGTGGCGCACGCCCTGCAGACCGTGCAGCGCCTGGCGCTTGGCCAGCGGCTGGTTGCGGATCAAGTGGGCGATGGGGCGGCGGAATCTCAGGGCGAACTGGGCGGTGAGCAACGCCGCGCAGATGTTGGCGCCGATGGCGATGACCGCGGCCAGGTGTGGCCCCAGGGTCTCGGCCAGATGCGGATCGCTGGCGGCGCCGCCCAGCGCGGCCAGGCTGCCGATGATCCACAGCGGGCGGAAGGCGCGGCGGCGCAGGATCAGCAGGGCGCGACTGCGATGGGCGCCGCTGGGCAGCGAGCAGATCACCACCACGGTAGCGGCGAACAGCGGGCCGGTGACGGCGGCATAGGCCAGGGCGACGGCCACCGTCTTGCCCAGCGAATCCGGCAGCCACAGCGACACCACCAGGGTCAGGATGAAGGCCAGCAGCCAGGGCGCCAGCTTGCGCAGGGCGAAACGGACCAGGTCCAGGGTGCGCGGCCTGAGCGGCAACTCCTCGGACAGTCCGAATCTCACCCGCAGGCGATGGCTGATGGTCTTCAGGCCCAGGGCGCAACCGGCCCAGAAGGCCAGGGTGACGACGAAGCCGGAGAGCAGGTTGAGGCGCTGTTCGGGCGCCGGCGCCAGGGCCGCCAGCTCGGCGCCGGCCTGGTCCAGCTGGTACTGCCAGCGTTCGCGCAGGTTGTCGCGCTGCAGCTGCTGCTCGACCACCGTCAGGGTGTCGGTGATCAGCCCGATCACGCCCTGGGAGGCGCTGGGCTCGGCCTTGTTCTGTGCCGCCTGCAGCTTCTTGAGATCCGCCAGCAGGCGATTGCGCTGCTGGTCGCTCTCCAGGGTCTTGATGACCTGGTCCAGGGACTGGCCGAATTGCGGATCGACCTGGTCCTTCTGGGCGCCCGGCAGTCCGGGCAGGGCGGCCTGAACCGGGCCGATGAGCAGGAAGCAGAGGCAGAGGAGTTGTAGCAGGCGAAAGATCATCGAAGCCGCACGCTCGCGAAAGGGGGAAACGCCCGTCCCGGTCGGCAGGACCGCCGGCCGGGGCGAGGGCGCCAGTGTACCAAGGGCAGCGCGCTAGGCGCTGTGGATGCGTCGACGGGCGCTGCGGGCCAGCCGCACCGACAGCAGGATGGCCGCGCAGGTCAGGCCCAGCACCAGCCCCTGCCACAGGCCGGCGGGACCCCGCGGGGCGCCGAACCAGTCGCTCAGGCCCAGCGCCCAGCCCACCGGCAGGCCCACGCCCCAGTAGGCCAGCAGGGTGATGATCATGGTCGCGCGGGTGTCCTGGTAACCGCGCAAGGCGCCGGCGGCGGTCACCTGGATGGCATCGGAGAACTGGAAGATGCCGGCGAACACCAGCAGCGAGGCCGCCAGCTGGATCACCGCCAGGTCCTGGGAATAGAGCCCGGCGATCGCCGTGCGCGCGGTCAGCATCAGGGTGCAGGAAACGCAGGCGCAGAGCAGCCCGGCGGCCATGCCGACCCCGGCGGAAAAGCGCGCCTCGCGTGGTTCGCCGCGCCCCAGCGCCTGGCCGACCCGCACCGTCACCGCCATGCCCAGCGCCAGGGGCACCATGAACACCAGCCCGGAGAAGTTGAGCGCCACCTGGTGCCCGGCGACCACGGTCGGCCCCAGCTCGCCGATCAGCAGGGCCACCACGGAAAAGATGCTGGATTCGGCGAAAATCGCGATGCCGATGGGCACGCCGATGGCCAGCAGGGCGCGCAGCGTCGGCCCATGGGGCCGCTCGAAGCGGGCGAAAAGGGCGCAGGCGCGATAGCGCTCGGTGCGGATGATCGCCAGCATGGCCAGCAGCATCGCCCACATCACCGTACCGGAGGCGAAGCCGCAGCCGGCGCCGCCCAGCGCCGGCATGCCGAGGTGGCCGTAAATGAAGATCCAGTTCAGCGGCACGTTCAGCGCCAGGCCGGCGAGCCCTACCAGCATCGCCGGGCGGGTACGCCCGAGGCCGTCGCTGAAGCAGCGCAGCACATAGTAGAAGGCCGTGGCGGGCAGGCCCATGGCAATGCCCTTGAGATAGAGCAGGGTCGGCCCGATCAACTGGGCGTCGACATGCATGGCCACCAGCAGCGGGCGGGCGTTGAGCAGCAGCAGGCTGGCGATGAGGCCACAACCCAGGGCCAGCCACAGCGCCTGGCGCACCAGCGGACCGATCTCCTGGCTGCGACCACCGCCGTGGCGCTCGGCCACCTTGGGCGTGGTCGCCAGCAGGATGCCGGTCATCAGCAGGAACACCGGAATCCATACGGAGTTGCCCAGGGCAACGGCGGCGAGGTCGAGCGGGCCGACCCGGCCGGCCATGACGGCGTCGACGAAGCCCATGGCCGAATGGGAGAGCTGGGCGATGACGATGGGCGCGGCCAGGGAGAGCAGGGCGCCGAATTCACGTCTGATGCGGGGCAGGGAGGAGGTCACTTGATCGTTCGGTCAGCTTCGGGGCCGATAGTCTAGTCCTCATGGCCCGGGTGGCAACCCTCGCGGCGACCATTGCCTGCCGCCGATGGCCTGCTAAAGTGCCGGTCCCCGCCCTTGCGAGTGCCCAGGCATGCACATTCTCGCCGACGAAAACATTCCGCTGCTGGACGCCTTCTTCGGGCCCCACGCCACCCTCGAGCGCCTTCCCGGCCGCGCCTTTGATCGCGCCGCCGTGAGTCGCGCCGATGCGCTGCTGGTGCGCTCCATCACCCGTGTCGACGCCGCGCTGCTGGCCGGGTCCAGGGTCGGCTTCGTCGGCACCTGCACCATAGGCACCGATCACCTGGACCTGGGCTATCTCGACCAGGCCGGCATCCGCTGGAGCAATGCGCCCGGCTGCAACGCCCGCGGCGTGGTGGACTGGGTGCTCGGCGCCCTGCTGGCACTGGCCGATGGTGCCGGCGCCGAGCTGGCCCAGCGCACCTATGGCATCGTCGGCGCCGGGCAGGTCGGTGGCCGCCTGGCCGAGGTGCTGCGCGGACTGGGCTGGACGGTGCTGGTCTGCGATCCGCCCCGCCAGGCCGCGGAGGGGGGTGACTTCCACAGCCTCGACGAATTGCTCGAGCGCTGCGATGTGCTCTGTCTGCATACCCCGCTGATCCGGGACGGCGAGCAGCGCACCCTGCACCTGTTCGATGCCGCTCGCCTGGCCAGCCTGCGCCCGGGGACCTGGCTGCTCAATGCCTGCCGCGGCGAGGTGGTCGATAACGTCGCGCTGCGGTCGCATCTGGCCGGTGGCGCCGAGCTCAGGGTGGCGCTGGATGTCTGGGAAGGCGAGCCGGGCATCGATCCTGAACTGGCCCGCCTGTGCCAGCTGGTAACGCCCCATATCGCCGGCCATAGCCTGGAAGGCAAATGGCGCGGCACGGCGCAGATCTACGAGGCCTTCTGCGCCTGGAGCGGGGAGACACCGCGGCTGAATCTGGGCGATCTGTTGCCGCCCCAGCAGCTGGAGCGCCTGGTGTTCAGCGGGGATACGCCCGAGGCGACTGTCTTCAGGCGGGTCTGCCGCGCGGTCTATGATCCGCGTGACGACGATGCAGCGCTACGCGCGACCCTCGGCTTGCCGGCCGTGGCGCGCGCCCAGGCGTTCGACGCCCTGCGCAAGGGCTATCCCATGCGTCGGGAGATTCCGGGGCTGGTGCTCGATGGGGCGGGCGTGGCTCGGCTGGCGAGGGCCCTGGGCTGCAGCTGGCGACATGGCGACGGCTCCGAAAGCGGCGGTGTCGCTTAGGACCGAGGCGAGGCGCAAGCGTTCAGGTGGGGTAGCGGCCTCCCGCCAGCCGGCCGGGACGGCCTAATGACGGGAGCGCAAGGCGCGGGAGCCGCATGGCTCCCCCGGACTTAGTGGTATTCGCAGAGGTAGGCGGTGTCTTCCGCGACCTTGAGCTGGAACTTGGCATTGGCCGGCACGGTGAACTGGCTGCCCGCGGCGAAGGTTTCCCAGGTCTCGCTGCCCGGCAGCTTGACGGTCAGGGCGCCGGCCACCACGTGCATGACTTCCAGCTGGCTGGTGCCGAACTCGTATTCACCGGGGGCCATGACGCCCAGGGTGGCGGGCTTGGACTTGAGGCTGAAGGCGATGGATTTGACGGTGCCGTCGAAGTATTCGTTGACCTTGAACATCGGATTTCCTTGTGCGAAAGCGGTTGGGACCGTCGGCGAGTATGCCCAAGGCCGAGGCCCACTGTCACCGCTCCAGACGAGGCTAGCGCGCGAAGGCCGGCAGGCTGGCGGGCAACAGCTTGGCGGTGTTGCGGGCGTCGGTCTCGGCGCGGTGCAGCACCCCGGTAAAGGCCAGTCCCGCCGATTCCAGGGCGGCGGTGAGTCCCAACGGGCGCGCTAGGCCACGGGCCTTGGCGAAGGCCTGCTTGAGATTGCGATGCGGCACCCGGGCCAGGTGGGTATGCAGGTCGTGCTCGCGCCAGGCGCGTTCAAGCAGGCGACGGTCGAAATCGCCCCAGCTGCACCAGCCGGCGAGGGTGGTCTCATAGGCGCCCAGCCAGGCCTCGAACGCCGGCCAGGTGCCTTCAAGCGGCTCGGCGCCATCGACGTCGGCCTGGCTGATATGGGTGAGGTCGCGGCAGAAGGGCGTCAGCAGCGGCAGCCGCCGGGGCTGGACGAAACTCTGGTAGCGACCGAGCTCCTGGCCCTCGGCGTCCACCATCACCGCGCCGATCTCGATGATCTCCATCAACTCCAGGGGCCAGCCGCCTTCGTCGGTGGTCGCTTCCAGGTCCAGCACCAGCCAATGCTTCATCGTCACGCCCTCGGGGAGCCGCCTCGATCGTCGCAGATAAGACGGTGGAAAGGCCGCGGGGTTGCGTGGCGAGGTGCGAATGAATGTTACATTCATGACTCGATAGCGACATCTGGTCACGATTCGCTTGTGAGGCCCCGGCCTTGCTCTTAAGCTTGAAACCTCTTTCTCTGCGAGTTTCACCCATGGAGTGCCGTCCGGGTTGTGGCGCCTGTTGCATCGCGCCGTCGATCTCCTCACCGCTGCCACGCATGCCCCAGGGCAAGCCCTCCGGCGTGCGCTGCGCCCACCTGGACAGCACCAACCGCTGCGACCTGTTCGGCTCGCCGCTGCGTCCGGCGGTGTGCGGCGGCTTCCAGGCCGAGCTGGCGTTCTGCGGCACCAGTAGCGCCGAAGCCATGGCCATCCTGCTGCGCCTCGAAGGTGAAACCGCCGCCTGATCCGGTTTTGAATTGCGCTCTCCGACAACCACAACAACAAGGGACGTCCCATGCACAAGCCGCTTCGCTCCATCCTCGCCCTGACCCTGCTCGCAGCCACCGGCCTGGCCCAGGCCGAGGACTGGCAACTCGCCAAGCAGGAAGACGGCATCCAGGTCTACACCCGCGCGGTCGCCGGCTCCAAGTACAAGGCCTACCGCGGCGTGGTCCAGATCAAGGCCGATCCGGCCACCATCGCCAAGCTGCAGGACGACCCCGTGGGTTCCTGCAAGTGGATCTTCCGCTGCCAGTCGCTGCAGGTGCTCAAGCGCCAGGACAACCAGGCCTGGACCTACATGCGCATCGACATGCCCTGGCCGGTGACCGCCCGTGACGTGGTGCTGCACATCACCGAGCAGAAGACCCCCGATGGCGGCTTTACCCGCACCCTCGAAGGCCAGCCGGACTATCGGCCTGCCGCCGACGGCTATGTGCGGGTCGCCAGCTTCCAGGGTCAGTGGCGCGTGGTGCCGAAGAACGGCGGCTCGGAAGTGACCTACGAGGCCCAGAGCGAGCCGGGGGGCAGTGTGCCGTCCTGGCTGGCCAACAGCTTCGTGGTGGATGCCCCGCTCAACACCCTGAAGGGCCTGCGCCAGGCCGCGCAGCGCTGATCGACCGCCTAGGGCAACGGTCTGGCCACCGGCGCCAGGCCTGTTCAATACCACCCCTAGTCTGTCGAAGCGGACAGGGTTCACCTCTGCACTCCGACAGCCGTAATCAACGCACAGGGGTTGCCGGATGGCTGCGTCTCTTGCGACGCCAGCCATCCACCAGCCGGAAGGCCAGCAGCGCGGCGCCGATGGCGGCGTAGATCGCCCACTCTTCCAGGTCCGAACGCACGATCCAGAGGTAGTGCAGCAGCCCCAGGCCCAGCACCAGGTAGGCCAGCCGATGCAGCTCCTTCCAGCGCTTGCCCAGGCGGCGCATGGCCGGGCGATTGGAGGTGACGGCCAGGGCCAGCAGGATCAGCAGGGCCGCGGCCCCGACGATGATGTAGGGCCGGCGCTGCAATTCCACGCCCAGCTGCGACAGGTCGAAGCCCAGCACGAAGGCCAGGTAGCCGAGGAAGTGCAGCAGGGCATAGGTGAAGGTCCATAACCCGAGCTGGCGGCGGATCACCGGCCAGAGCTTCCAGCGGGTGAGGCGCGACAGCGGGGTCAGACTCAGGGTCAGCAACAGCAGCACCAGGGCGCCGGTGCCCAGCTTGTCCACCAGTGCCTTGCCCGGGTCCGGGCCGAGGGCGAAGATCCAGGCCTGGTAAAGCCACCACAGCGGCGGGCAGAGCGCGGCGACGAACACCGCCACCCGCCAGAGCAGTACACCCATCAATAGTTTCTCCGCAGATCCATGCCGCTGTAGAGCGAAGCCACTTCCTCGCCATAGCCGTTGAACATCAGGGTCGGTCGCACGTTGGGGCTGAACAGGCCGCTGGGCAGGCGCCGTTCGCGGGCCTGGCTCCAGCGCGGGTGATCCACTTCCGGATTGACGTTGGCATAGAAGCCGTACTCGTTGGGCGCCATGCCCTGCCAGGTGGTGCGCGGCTGCTCTGCCACCAGGCTGATGCGGACGATGGACTTGATGCCCTTGAAGCCGTATTTCCAGGGCACGATCAGGCGCAGCGGCGCACCGTTCTGGTTGGGCAGCACCCGCCCGTACATGCCCACCGTCATCAGCGTCAGCGGATGCATGGCCTCATCTAGGCGCAGGCCTTCCACATAGGGCCAGTCCAGCAGGGCGAAGCTGGAATTCATGCCGGGCATGTGCTGCGGATCCTTAAGCGTCTCGAACCTCACGTAGCGCGCCTTGCCGGTGGGCTCGACGCGCTTGAGCAGGCTGGCCAGCGGAAAGCCCAGCCAGGGGATGACCATGGACCAGGCCTCGACGCACCTCATGCGGTAGATGCGCTCTTCCAGGGTGTCCGGGGCGAAGAGGTCTTCCAGGCCGTAGGTGCCGGGCTTGCCCACCTCGCCATCGACCACCACGCTCCAGGGCTGAGTGGGCAACTGGGCGGCATGGGCCGCGGGATCGCTCTTGTCCGGGCCGAATTCATAGAAGTTGTTGTAGTGGGTGGCGTCCTTGAAGGGGGTGATGTCCTCGCCCTTGACCGTGGCCGCCTGCCAGCGGGTATCCGGTAGCTTGCGCTCGAACCAGTCCGGGCCCTTGGCGGCTTCGACGTCGCCGTAGTTGGAGGCGGCGGCCAGCGCCCAGCCGGGCAGGGCGGCGCCGGCGAGCAGGGCACCGCTGGCACCGAGCAGTTGGCGCCTGGACAGGTAGACGGCTTCGGGGGTGATCTCCGACCCACGACAGGCAGAGCGTGGAACGATCTTGATCGGCATGACGGACCTCGACGGGGAGCGCGCAGAAGCGCGGCTGGCTAACAGCGTGAGACATCCCGGTCGTGAAAAGCTTCCCGGGCCAACGATAGCCTGCCGTCCCGGTCCGGCGGAAGGCCGTTGCGCGCCTGTCAGTCGGCCGTTCAGGTCGCTGCCAGGCAGGCGCGGGACCCCGTGCCATACTGCGGCGACCTCTCGCCCTCAGGAGTCCCCGATGAAGAAGCTGATCAATAGCCCCACCACGGTGGTTCGCGAACTGCTCGAAGGTCTCGTCAGCCTGGATCCCGGCCTGGCCCTGCTGGCCGAGGAACAGGTCATCCTGCGCCAGCCCCTGGCCGCAGCGGGCGGGCGCCCGGTGGCGGTGATTTCCGGCGGCGGCAGCGGCCACGAACCGGCCCATGCCGGCTATGTCGGCGAGGGCATGCTGACCGCGGCGGTGGCGGGAGACGTCTTCACCTCACCGAGCGTGGATGCCGTGCTGGCCGCGATCCGGGCCGCGGCCGGTCCTGCCGGCGCCCTGTTGGTGGTCAAGAACTACACCGGCGACCGTCTCAACTTCGGCCTGGCCGCCGAACTGGCGCGCAGCGAAGGCATTCCGGTCGAGACGGTATTGGTGGCGGACGACGCGGCCCTGCGCCACACGGTGGCGCCGGAAAGGCGCCGGGGCATCGCGGGCACCGTGCTGATCCACAAGCTGGCGGGCGCAGCGGCCGCCGCCGGACGTCCCCTGGCCGAGGTGGCCGCCCTGGCCCGCGCCGCGAGCGCCGAGTTGCGCAGTATGGGCGTGGCCCTGGGCGCCTGTACGGTGCCGGCGGTGGGGCATCCGGGTTTCCAGCTGGCGGACGACGAGGTGGAATGGGGCCTCGGCATCCATGGCGAGCAGGGCGTCGAGCGCGGCCCCCGGCTGGGCGCCGACGCCACCGTGGCGCGGCTGCTGGATACCCTCATCGAAGACGGCGGCTATCCAAAGGGCACGCGCCTGGCGCTGCTGGTCAATGGCCTGGGCGCGACGCCGCCGCTGGAACTCGCCCTGGTGGCGCGGGCTGCACTGAGCCAGTTGCGCGAGCGGGGCCTGGTAGTGGAACGCGCCTGGACCGGCACCTTCCTCAGCGCCCTGGACATGCCCGGCTGTTCGCTGTCGCTGATGCCAGTGGATGAGGCGTGCCTGGCGCTGCTCGATGCGCCGACCCAGGCGCGAGCCTGGCCGGGTGACGGCCGGGTCCCGGCGGCGCCCACGCTGTTGCCCGCACCCGCGGCGGCAGCCGAAACGATCCCTCGCACCCCCGGTCCCCTGGCCGCGCGGCTGCAGGCGGCGGCAGATGCCGTCATCGCCAGCCTGCTGGCCCACGAAGCCCGCCTCACCGATCTGGACAGTCGCGCCGGCGATGGCGACCTGGGCACCAGCCTGGCCCGGGGCGCCGAAGCCATGCGCGCCTTGCCGGCCAGTGCCTGGTATACCCCGGCCAGCGCCCTGGCCGCCACCGGTCAGGCGCTGCGCCGGGCCATTGGCGGCAGCTCCGGCCCCTTCTATGCCTGCGCCCTGGTTCGCGCCGCCCAGGTGCTGGATGGGGTGGAGCGTCCGACCCTTGCGCAGTGGGCCGAGGCGTTCGACGGGGGCGTCCAGGCCCTGGCCGAACTGGGTGGCGCCCAGCCGGGCCAGCGCACCATGCTCGATGCCTTGCGCCCGGCCGCGGATGCCCTGCTGGCCGGCGCCCAGGCGGGCGCCAGCCCGACGCAGGCCTTTGCCGCTGCCCTCGCCGCTGCCCGTGAGGGCGCCGAGGCCACCGCCGAGATGCTGCCGGCCCAGGGCCGTGCCAGCTACCTGGGCGAGCGCGCCCGCGGCATTCCCGATGGCGGCGCCGTCGCGGTGGTCTGCTGGCTGGAGGCGCTGGAACCCGTAATGGCCCGCTAGGCCGAGCCAGGGCCCTGACTAGTCCTGCGGCGTCCGGGCCAGCCATGGCGGCAACCCAGGGAGAGCAGGGCGCCGAGAAAGGCCAGGGCCATGTCCTTTTGCGCATCCCAGGGATCGCCCTGGGCGCCGACGAAGGCCTCCCCGGCGTCTTCCGCGAGCAGGTCGGCGCCCAGCCACTCCATCAGTTCGTAGCCGGCCGAGGAAGCCAGCACGAATTCCAGGGCCACATAGGCGCTCCGCCAGCCACGCAGGCCGCTCAGGCCCTGGACCACCTCGCGAACGGGGCGCGCCAGCAGCAGGCCGTAGGCGAAATGCACCAGCCGGTCGTAGTGATTGCGCTGCAGGCCCAGCGCCTCGTCCAGGCGAAAGCCGGTCAGCGCCTGCCAGGCCTCCTCGTAGGGCACCTGGGAATAGGTGTAGTGAGCGCCAATCTGGTGCAGCACCAGAAAGCCGCAGAGTTGCAGACTGGCGCTGGCCGACAGCTGGAAGCGCCGCTGCACGAGGGCGACGCCTGCCAGCGCAGCGATCACCAGCAGCTGCTCGATCATCCAGGTGAGACGGTCGCTGGGTGCCCAGCCGAGCGTCAGGGTCAGTAGCGCCAGCATCAGCAGCAGGGCGAGTTGCAGACGAGAGCAGCGGGTGGTGTTCAAACACGAGCGCCTTGTGCGGAAAGCGGAGCATCGCGACGGCGATCCCAGCAGCATGGACCGGCATTCGAGCGCTGCCGTTCCAGCGCAGCGATCCCGTGTCGGCGCGGCTTCGCTGGCAAAAACCGCAAGCGCAACGGCGGCACCGGCGCCGCTTGCCGGCGGTCCCACGAGCAGGTCTTTCCGCTACTCTGGAGCCTCTCCGATGTCCATCCTGCCCAAGCTCCCGGCCTTCGATTCGAGCCTGACACTGCTGCGCGAAGGCTATGCCTTCATCAGCAATCGCTGTGAACGTCTGGAAAGCGATGTCTTCGCCACGCGCCTGCTGCTGCAGCCCACCCTCTGCCTGCGCGGCCCGGCGGCGGTCGAACTGTTCTATCGCGAAGAGCGCTTCAGCCGGGTGGATGCTGCGCCTCGTCAGCTGCGCAAGACGCTCTTCGGCGAAGGCGGCGTCCAGGGCCTGGACGGGGCGGCCCATCGCCAGCGCAAGGCACTCTTCGTCGACATCACCCGATCGACGCGGGTGGAGGTCTTGGTGACCCGGGCGGAACAGGAATGGCGCGCCAGACTGGCCAGCTGGCAGAGCCGCGGCGAGATCGTCCTGCTGGACGAATTGCATCGCCTCTATACCCGCGCGGTCTGCGACTGGGCGGGTGTCGCCCTGGACAGGGAGGAGGAAGGGCAGCGCAGTGCCGAGCTGGTCGCCCTGATCGAGGGCGGTGGCCGCGTGGGTCTGGGCAACCTGGGCGCCCGTCGCGCTCGACAGCGGCTGGAGCTCTGGCTCGGTCGCCAGGTCGAGCAGGCCCGCCAGCGGCCGGCGCCTGCCGGCAGCGCCCTGGCGCTGATCGCTCAGCACCGGGAAGCGGATGGCCAGCCGTTGTCGCCGCGGGTGGCCGCGGTGGAACTGCTCAATGTGCTGCGGCCAACGGTGGCCGTGGCACGCTTTTCCACCTTCGCCGCCCTGGCGCTGTACAAGCAGCCGGCCTGGCGCGAACGGCTGAGAGCCGATCCCGCCGCCCGGGTGCCCTTTGCCCAGGAGGTACGACGCTTCTACGCCTTCTTTCCCTTCACCGTAGCGCGGGTACGGGAGAGCTTCGAGTGGCACGGCGTCGCCTTCCCCCGCGGCACGCGGGTCTTGCTCGATCTCTATGGCACCAACCGCGATCCGCGCAGCTGGTCACGTCCCGAGGTGTTCGATCCCACGCGTTTTCTCGCAGAACAGCCTCCGGAGGCCGCCTTCGTACCCCAGGGCGGCGGTGAGGTGACCCACCAGCACCGCTGTCCGGGCGAGGGCATCGCCCTGGAACTCATGACCTCCGCCCTGCGCCTGCTGCTGCAGGACATGACCTATCAGGTACCGACCCAGGACCTGCGCATCGACCTGGCCCGGATGCCGATGCGCCCGGCCAGCGGCCTGATCCTGAGCGAGGTTCAGGCGGTGTAGCGGACGCGCGGTTCGGTCAGCTAGGCGGCCCGCGCCGCCACCTGGGAGCGCGCCGTGAGCAGACTCACCACCACGAAGCTGACCAGGCTCAGGCCGAGGCTGAAATAGATCGGCGTATTGGCCTCCAGGCCGTCCTTGAGCATGAAGACGATGGCCGCGCCGGAACCCAGCAGCATGCTGGCCAGGGCACCCGCCGTGGTGGCGCGCGGCCAGAGGATGGCCCCCAGCAGCGGCACCAGGATGCCACCTACCAGCAGGTTGTAGGCCAGGGTCAGGGCGCCGATGACGTCATTGACCAGCAGCGCGATGGCGAGCACGGCGAGACCGGTGAGCAGGGTGAACAACCGGGCCATGCCCAGGGTCGAGGCCCGGCCGCCGCGCAGTCGCGGCAACAGGTCCTCGGTCAGGGTGGTGGACGCGGCCAGCAGGCCGGCACTGGCGGTGGACATCATGGCGGCCAGGGCAGCGGCGATCACCAGGCCGCGGATGCCGTTCGGCAGGGCGCTGCGGACGATGGCGGCGAAGGCGTTGTTGGCGTCGGCGAGATCCGGCAGCAGCACCCGGGCGCACATGCCGATCAGCGCGCCCACCAGGCCGTAGATCACGCAATAGACGCCGGCCAGGCTGCCCGCCACGCGCGCCACGCCTTCGCTGCGCGCGGTGAAGACCCGCTGCCAGATGTCCTGGCCGATGAGGATGCCGAAGAAGTAGATCAGGAAGTAGGTGAAGATGGTGTCGTAGCCGAGGGTGGTCAGGGCGAAGGCGCTGGCCGGCAGCTTGGCCACCAGGGCATCCCAGCCACCGACCCGGGTCAGGCAGATCGGCAGCAGCACGAACATCAGGCCCGCGGTCTTGATGACGAACTGGACGATGTCGGTCAGCGTCAAGGACCACATGCCGCCGATGCTGGAATAGATCACCACCACGCTGCCACCGAGTAGGATGGCGCTCCAGAAGGGCAGCTCGAACAGCACCTGGATCACCGTGCCCATGGCCAGCACCGAGACCACGCTCAGCATCAGCGCATAGACGAACATGATGGCGGCGCTGGCCTGCCGGGCCAGGGGCGTATAGCGCCGTTCCAGCACCTGGGTCACGGTGTAGATGCGCAACTTCAGTAGGGGTTTGGCGAGAAACAGATTGAGCACCAGGATGCCACTACCCAGCATGGCGCACAGCCAGAAGCCGGACAGCCCGTGGACGTAGCCCAGGCGCACCGTGCCCACGGTGGCGGCGCCACCCAGCACCGTGGCGGCCATGGTGCCCAGGTAGCAGGCCGGGCCGAGGTTGCGACCGGCGACGAGGAATTCTTCCTGATTGCGGGCGCGGCGCATGCCGTACCAGCCGAGCAGGAGCATGGCCAGGGCGTAGGCCAGAACGACGGAAATATCCAGGAGCATGACGGAATCTCTTGCAGGACTAGACAGGGCCGGGCGCACCGACCCCGTGACAGGGTTCAGGTATCAGGCGGCGCGGATGCCCGGGAGCGAGGTGCGGGCACGACTGCGTCTGGAGCGTCGCGGGCCGGTCGGGCCATAGACGGCCGCCGGTTCCGGGAACAGCAGGAGCAGCAGCAGATAGAGCAGGGCGGCGCTGCCCAGGGCCAGCGGCAGGCTCAGGTCGATGCCGCCCGCCAGTTCACCCAGGGGCCCGACGAACTGACCGGACAGATTGACGAAGGCGAGGCCGAGCAGGGCGCTGGGAATCCAGGCGCCCATGCCGCGCCAGTTCCAGCCATGGTGGAACCAGTAGCGGCCACCCTGCTCGCCGCGGGTGAACACCTGCAGATCGTCCGGGCAATAGAAGCCGCGGCGGACCACCAGTCCGAGGATCATGATCACCATCCAGGGGCTGGTGCAGGTCACGATCAGCACGGCAAAGGTGGAGACGCTCTGCACCAGGTTGAAGCTGAAGCGCCCGATGAAGATGAAGGCGATGGCCGCCAGCCCGATCAGCAGGGTCGCCCGTACCCGGGTCAGCAGCCGGGGTAGCACGCTGGAGAGATCCAGGCCGGTGCCATAGAGCGCGGTGGTGCCGGTGGACAGGCCGCCGATGATCGCCAGCAGGCATACCGGCAGGAAGTACCAGGTGGGCGCGATGGCCAGCAGACCGCCCACATAGTTGTTTTGCGCGATGTAGTCGGGTGCCCTGGTCGCCACCAGCGAGGCGGTGGCCAGGCCGAACAGGAAGGGGATCAGGGTGGCGGCCTGGGCCGCGATCACCGCCAGCAGGATGCGCAGGCGGGGCGTCTGCCGCGGAATGTAGCGCGACCAGTCGCCGAGAAAGGCGCCAAAGGACACCGGATTGCTCATGGCCACCAGGGTCGCGCCGACAAAGGCTGCCCAGAAGCCCGGCTGACCCGCTTGCAGGGTGCCGGCGTAACCGGCGTCGAAGCTGCCGGCGAAGGCCGGGATGCCGAGCAGGAACAGCAGGCTGGCACTGACCACGGCGATCTTGTTGACCCACAGCATGAAGCGAAAGCCATAGAGGCACACCGTCAGCACCAGCACGGCGAACAGCCCGTAGGCCAGCCCCAGGCTGAGCGCGTTCTCCGGCAGTCCGACCAGGCGCTGGGCACCGCCCACCAGGGCATCGCCGGAACTCCAGACCGACAGCGAAAAGAAGGCGATGGCGGTCAGCAGCGAGAGAAAGGAGCCGACGATACGGCCGTGGACGCCGAAATGGGCACCGGAGGAGACGGCGTTGTTGGTGCCGTTGAGCGCGCCGAACAGCCCCATGGGCGCGAGGATCAGGGCGCCACACAGGACCCCGCTCGCAATGGCCAGCACCCCGGCCTGGAAGGATAGGCCGAACAGGATCGGAAAGCTGCCGAGCACGGCGGTGGCGAAGGTGTTGGCCCCGCCGAAGATCAGGCGGAACAGGTCGAAGGGGGTGGCATGGCGTTCGTGGTCGGGAATCTGCTCGACGCCAAAGGTTTCGATACGGGTGATGCCGTCATGATGGTCCATGGATGACGCCTCGACACGGTTATACGCAGGCCGGACCCGCGTTCTTGTTGTCGGCGGACCAGGCGATCCGCCGGTGTTCGGCAGCGAAAAGACAGCGGGTGGGCGGCCATCATGGCGGGTCGCCGCACCTTGGAGCGTCAGCGGTAGGCGACCCCCGGCAGCACGCAGAGCATCTCGTAGAGCAGGTTGGCACCGAGCAGCGCGGTATTGCCGGTGGTGTCATAGGGCGGCGAGACCTCGACCAGGTCGCAGCCCACCAGCTCGAGGCCACGGCAGCCGCGGATGATCTCCAGCGCCTGGATGGTGGTCAGGCCGCCGATCTCCGGCGTGCCGGTCCCTGGCGCCCAGGCCGGGTCGATGCTGTCGATGTCATAGGACAGATACACCGGTCCGCCCCCGACTCGCTCGCGCACCTCGGCCATCAGCGGCGTCAGCGATCTGTGCCAGCATTCCTCGGCCTGCACCACCCGAAAGCCCTGCTCGCGGCACCAGTCGAAATCGTCGGCGGCGTAGCCCTGGGCGCGTAGGCCGATCTGCACGACCCGGTCGCAGTCGAGCAGGCCTTCCTCCACCGCGCGGCGGAAGGTGGTGCCATGGGCGATCTTCTCGCCGAACATGTGCTCGTTGACGTCGGCGTGGGCATCCACGTGCACCAGGCCGATCTTGCCGTACTTCTTCTTCATGGCGCGCAGGATCGGCAGGGTCAGGGTGTGATCGCCGCCCAGGGTGAGGGGGATGACGTCTTGCTCCAGCACCCGGTCGTAATGTGCCTCGATCAGGCGCACCGTATCGAGCAGGTTGAAGGTGTTGATGGCCACATCGCCCAGGTCGGCGACACTCAGGGAATCGAAGGGCGCCGCGCCGGTGGCCATGTTGTAGGGCCGGATCATCACCGATTCGCTGCGCAGCTGGCGCGGACCGAAGCGGGTGCCGGAGCGCAGCGAGGTGCCGATGTCCAGCGGGATGCCGATGAAGGCGGCATCGAGGCCTTGAGGGGAGGCGAGGTGGGGCAGTCGCAGCATGCTGGCGATGCCGCCGAAACGGGGCATCTCGTTGCCGCCCAGCGGCTGGTGCAGGATCTTTTCCACGGGTCATCCTCGTCGTAGTGATGTCCCGATTGTGCAAAGCCGATGGCGGCTGAAGAATCGGCCCGGACAAAAAATCACTTCAGAGATTTCTGAACTAATGGCTAGACTGCCGGGCTGCGTCCACCGGAGTCCGCCATGGCCAATGCCCTCCACGACATCCGCCTGCTCAAGCTGTTCGCCTGCGTGGTCCGCCACCAGGGATTCGCCGCGGCGCAGCAGGAATTGAACCTGTCCACCTCGGCCATCAGCACCTACATGAGCCAGCTGGAGGGTCAGCTCGGCGTCACCCTCTGTCATCGCGGCCGGGGCGGTTTCGCCCTGACCAGCAAGGGTGAACTCTTCCATCAGGAAACCCTGCGCATCCTGGGCGAGATCGAGGGCTTCGAACGCTATGCCACCACGCTCAGGGGCGAACTGAGCGGCACCCTCAACCTCGGCGTGCTGGATTCGCTGTCCAGCGAACCGGCGCTGCCGCTGGCGCAGGTGATTGGCCGCTACACCCATGACTATCCCGGCGTGCATCTGCACCTGGCCGTGACCAGCCCCTATGAATTGCAGCTCGGCGTCCTGGAAGGACGGCTGGATCTCGCCGTGGGCGCCTTTTCCGCCCGTATGAACGGGGTGGTCTACCAGCCGCTGTATCGCGAGCAGCACTGGCTGTATTGCAGCGATCGGCATCCACTGTTCCAGGAGCGGCGCATCCCGGCCGAGATGATCACCCGCCAGCGGATGGTGCGACGCGGCTACTGGAGTCAGGCCGAGCTGGCTCGCCATGGCTTCAAGGAAAGCGCCGCCACCGTGGAAAGCATGGAAGCGCAGTTGATCCTCATCCTCTCGGGTGCCTATATCGGCTATCTCCCGGAGCACTATGTCCACGCCTGGGTCGACCAGGGGCGGCTCAAGGCCCTGCAACCGGCCACCTTTGGCTATCAGGCGCCGTTCTCCCTCATCAGCCGTCGAGGGCGCGGAAAGGAGCCACTTATCCAGAGTTTTCAGCGCATCCTTAAAGGCCAGATGCAACATGCCGATAGCTAGTATGACGATAACCAAATGGTTACCGTCGGCGCCTGTGACGGCAGTTGGCCACCATTGAACTGGTTGATGTCGCACGGAGTAGATAACCCGCTAGATAAGGCACCCGCATGCGCACGAATTTGCCGGTCACCCAGCAAGGCCGTACCTTCAAGGAAGAAGAACGACTCATCTCCACCACTGACCTGCAGGGGAACATCACCTACTGCAACGAGGCCTTCATCGCCATCAGTGGCTATACCCGGGAGGAGCTGATCGGCAGTCCGCACAATCTGGTGCGTCATCCCGACATGCCGCCGCCGGTGTTCGGCCACATGTGGGCGACCCTCAAGGAGGGCAAGCCGTGGATGGGCATCGTCAAGAATCGCTGCAAGAACGGTGATTTCTACTGGGTGAACGCCTATGTCACCCCGATCCTCGAGCAGGGCCGGGTGATCGGTTACGAATCCGTGCGTTCGCTGCCCAGCGCCAGCGAAGTCCGTCGCGCCGGCGAACTCTATGCCCGCATCAATGCCGGCAAGGCCCCCGTGCCCATGACTCGCCGCCTGGGCAGCGCCATCGCCGCCTGCTGGTCGACGGTGGCAGCCACTGGCGTCATCCTCGGCGGCCACTTCCTGCTTGATGACACGTCTCAGGCGGTCCTCATCGTCGCGGCGCTGCTGGGTATCAGTGGCCATCAGCTGTATCGCCAACGCGCCAGCATCGAGCGCATCCTCGCCGATCATCCAAAGATGTTTTCCAGTGCCGTGGTCGCCCCGACCTACAGCGACCAGTGCGGCGCCCCGGCCCGCCTGGACCTGGCGCTGCACAGCGAAGCCGCGCGACTGCAGACGGCCCTGACCCGCCTGGCCGATGTCGGCGACAGCGTGCGCCTGAAGGCCCGCGAATCCTCCCAACTGGCCCAGTCCGAGGCCGAATTGCTGGATCAGCAGCGCCATGAGACCGACCAGTCCGCCGCTGCCATCACCCAGATGACTTCCACCATCCACGAGGTCTCGCAGAACGTCCAGGAGACCGCCCAGGCCGCCGCCAATGCCGAGAGTCTGGTGCATTCCGGGCGGGACAAGGCCGAAGAGAGCCTGACCTCCATGCGCGAACTCGGCGCGGCGGTTAGCGACATCGGTCAGGCCGTTGGCGAGCTGGCCAACTCGACCCAGAGCATCGGCAGCGTTGCCGATGTCATCACCGCCATCGCCGAACAGACCAACCTGCTGGCGCTCAACGCCGCCATTGAGGCCGCCCGCGCCGGCGAAGCCGGTCGCGGTTTCGCCGTGGTGGCCGACGAGGTCCGCTCGCTGGCCTCGCGCACCCGCGAATCCACCGAACAGATCCACCAGATCATCGCCAATCTGCAGGCCAATGCCGACCGCGCCGTGGCCACCGCCAGTCGCGGCGAAGAGACCTCGCGCCAGAGCGAACGCCACTCGGCAGCGGTACGCGAGTCCCTGGAAGGCATCAGTGCCTCGGTCAGCCTCATCACCGCCATGAGCCAGCAGATGGCCACTGCGGTGGAAGAGCAGAGTCACGTGTCCGAGGACATCAACCGCCAGATCAGCCGCATCGCCGATCTCTCCGATCACAGCTCGGCCCAGGCCCGTCGCGGCTCGGAACTGAGTCGCGAACTGGAAGGCATGGCCGACTACCTGCACGATCTCACCGCGCGCTTCAATCGCTAGGGCGGAGCAGGGCGGCGGCGATCCGGTATGATCGCCGCCCCGATTCGCTCCGGAAGCCCTGATGTCCCGTCCCGCCTGCGCCCGCTGCCAGCGTCCCCTGTCGCTCTGCCTGTGCGCGCTGATTCCTGCCCTGGCCAGTCGCACCCGGGTGCTGCTGCTGCAGCATCCCAGCGAGCGGCGCCATCCGCTCAACACGGCGCGCCTGGCCGCCCTGGGGCTCGACAATGCGCAGCTGGAGATTGGCGAGACCTTTCCCGACCTGCCGCTCTGGCTCGCCGATCATGACGCCTGGCTGCTGTTTCCCGGACCCGAGGCGGTCACGGTTGATCTGTTGCCGCCTGCTGCCGTGACCAAAGCGCCACGGCTGCTGGTGATTCCCGACGGCACCTGGCGCAAGGCGCGCTTGCTGCTGCACGCCAATCCGCTGCTGGCGGCCCTGCCCAGGCTTACCCTGCCGCCTGGCGCACCCTCGCGCTACCGGGTGCGCAAGGCCCCGGCGCCGGATGCGCTGTCGACCGTGGAGGCCGTGGTCGCGGCGTTGAATGCGCTGGAGGCGCCGCGCCGCTTCGATGCCTTGCTGGCACCCTTCGAGGCGCTGATCGACGGCCAGATCGCCGCCATGGGGCCGGAAACCTTTGCACGCAATCATGGCGGCGCAGAGCCGCGCGACTGAGGGAATTACCTGGGTGCCGGACCACTCTACCTAGAGAGAGTCAGCAGAGGAGTCACCCCATGTCCCGCTTCCCGATCCGCCAGCACGACGAATTCGCCAGCCTTGCCATGCCCCGTGCTGGCGGTGAACCCGATCAGCCCGATCCGGCGCCCATCCAGCCCAGCGAGCCGGGCGAGCCCACCGTCCCCGATCAGGCACCGCCGACCCCCATGGCCAGAGCCGCCTGAGCGCCGCTGCGTTTCCCATGAAAAAAGGGCGATCATCACTGATCGCCCTTTTTTCATGCCGGTCGCGCGGCTAGCGCCGGGTCTTCTGCCGGAGCAGGTAGACCGTCACCGCCGCGCAGCTGGTGAAGGCCGCTACCCGTGCCCAGACGTAGGGCACCAGCCAGCAGGAAAAGCCCACGCTGATCCACATGGCGACGATGGCGTAGACCTTGCCCTTGAGCGGGATGCCTTCGCCTTCCAGATAGGGCTTGACCCAGGGCCCCAGCCATTTGTGGTTGATCAGCCACAGATAGAAGCGCTCCGAACTGCGCATGAAGCAGGCCGCGGCCAGGAGCAGGAAGGGCGTGGTGGGCAGCAAGGGCAGAAAGGCGCCGATGATGCCCAGGGCCACGCTGAGCCAGCCGAGGCCCAGCAGCAGGTAGCGGACCCAGCCCTTGCGCTGGCGGGGTCTGGGGGTGGCCTCGTCCATCGCTCAGTGACGCGGCTTGAGCAGCGCCGGCTTTTCTTCGGGGGAATGGCAGAGCAGGAACAGCTGGGTCAGCAATTCCGGGATCTGCACCATCATGTCGGCGACCAGGCGACGGTCCTGGGCGATCTCGGAGAACTCCGGCTGTTCGTCGAACAGACCCGAACCCACCATGATCGGCAGCAGCAGCTCGCTGACCTCGTCTTCGGCGTCTTCGAACCACACGGCTTCGCGGAGGAACACGCCTTCCATGAAGCCGATGCACCAGCCGCGCAGTTCGGAGTCGTCCGGCTCGGGGCCGAGATCCAGGTCACAGGGCAGGTCCAGCTCTTCGTCACTGCCCAGCACGCGCAGGATATGCGCCTTGAGCTGCACCAGGGAGCGTTCGATCTCCTCCTGCTGGGCGGCGTCACGATACTGCGGCGGCTCGGCGAAGAGGGCGTCGATCCACTCGCGTTCGGGAACCTCTTCCGGGCAGATGGACAGGGCGGTCAGGTAGCCATGGGCGGCTACGTAGTCGAGCGCTTCTTCGTGCAGATCGTCTGCATCGAGAAAATCGCGCAGACGGGTCAATTGTTCGGCGAAGGACATCGGCTACTTACCTCGGAAAGGATTCGAAAGGGCAGAACGGCCGGAATTGTAGACGAGCGCCCCGGTCACGTCGAACCTGACGGCCCGGCGCCGGCCGACGGAAAAGCACCGCCGCAGCGACCTCGGCATCCGTATAATGGCCGTTCCATTCGAGGAGGCTTCATGTCAGAACCTGCGCTGCGCATCCTTAAAGACGTCTTTGGCTACGACGCGTTCCGTGGCAACCAGGCCCGGATCATCGAGCGCGTGGCCAGCGGTGGCGATGCGCTGGTGCTGATGCCCACGGGCGGCGGCAAGTCCCTGTGCTATCAGGTGCCGGCCCTGCTGCGGCCCGGCGTGGCCGTGGTGGTCTCGCCGCTGATCGCGCTGATGGACGACCAGGTCGCCACCCTGCTGGAACTGGGCGTGTCGGCGACCGCGCTCAACTCCACCATGACTGGCGAACAGCAGCGAGCCGTCGCTGCGCAGCTGGAGCGGGGCGAGATCAAGCTGCTCTATCTCGCACCCGAGCGCCTGGTCCAGCCGCGCATGCTGGACTTCCTCAAGCGCCTGCCGATCGCCTTGTTCGCCATCGACGAAGCCCACTGCGTGTCCCAGTGGGGCCATGACTTCCGCCCGGAGTACATGCAGCTCGGTCAGCTGGCCGAACACTTTCCCGGCGTGCCGCGCCTGGCGCTCACCGCCACCGCGGATTCCCGTACCCGCGAAGAGATGGCCAGCCGACTGCACCTGGAGCAGGCCGAGCGCTTTCTCTCCAGCTTCGACCGACCCAACATCTTCTATCGCATCGTGCCCAAGGAGTCGCCACGCAAGCAGCTGCTGGCCTTTCTGGCCGAGCGTCGCGGCGATGCCGGCATCGTCTACTGCATGTCGCGCAAGAAGGTGGAGGAGGTGGCCGAGCAGCTCAGCAACCAGGGTTTTCCGGCCTTGCCCTATCACGCCGGCCTGCCCAATGACGTGCGCGCCGCCAACCAGAAGCGTTTCCTCAACGAGGAAGGGCTGATCATGGTCGCCACCATCGCCTTCGGCATGGGCATCGACAAGCCCAACGTGCGCTTCGTCGCCCACCTCGATCTGCCCAAGAGCCTGGAAGCCTACTACCAGGAAACCGGACGTGCCGGCCGTGACGGCCTGCCGGCCGATGCCTGGATGGCCTACGGCCTGCAGGACGTGCTGCTGCTGCGGCAGATGATGCAGAACTCCGAGGGCGACGAGCGCCACAAGCGCATCGAGCGGCACAAGCTCGAAGCCATGCTGGCATTGTGCGAAGAAACCCGCTGCCGGCGCCAGGTGCTGCTGGCCTATTTCGACGAGCACCTGCCCCAGCCCTGCGGCCATTGCGACAACTGCATCGACACCGTGGAGACCTGGGACGCCACCGAACCGGCGCGCCAGGCGCTGTCGGCCATCTACCGCAGCGGTCAGCGCTATGGGGTAGGGCACCTGGTCGACATCCTGCTCGGTCGGGAAACCGAAAAGATCGTGAGCCTCGGCCATCAGCGCCTGGCCGTGTTCGGCCTGGGCAAGGCCCGCGGCGAAGACGAATGGCGCACCCTGTTCCGCCAGCTGGTCGCCCGTGGCCTGGCCGAGGTGGATGTCGACGGCTTCGGCGGCCTGCGCCTGACCGAAAGCTGCCGGCCCCTGCTGCGCGGCGAAGTGCGCATCGAATTGCGCCGCGATCCCAAGCCCCAGCGTGGGCGGGGCAGCAGTGGCAGTGGTTCGGCCAGTGCCGCCAGCCAGTTGGTGCGCGCCGACGAACGCGAACTCTGGGAGGTCTTGCGCACCCTGAGACGCAAGCTGGCCGAGGAGCACTCGGTGCCGCCCTATGTGATCTTCCCCGACGCCACCCTGCTGGAGATGCTGCGCAGCCAGCCGCGCTCGCTGGACGAGATGAGCCGGGTCAGCGGCGTGGGCGCGCGCAAGCTGGAGCGCTATGGCCAGGCCTTTCTCGACGCGCTCAATGACGGCGACGCCGCGCCAGCGCCGGTCGCCGACGTGCGCCACGAGGTGCTGACCCTGGTACGCGCCGGAATGACGCCCGAGCAGGCGGCGCGCCAGCTCAATTGCTCGGAAAAGAATGTCTATGCACTATTGGCCGAGGCCATCGCCGGGCAGCAGATCGCCCTGGAACAGGCCCTGGACCTGCCGGAGGATCTGCTGGCGGAAATCCAGGATGCCTTCCTTGAGGACGAGGGCGAATTGCCGCCGGTAGCCCAGGTCGCCGCGCGCTTCGAAGGGCGGGTGGCGGCGGGTGCGCTGTACTGCGTGCGGGCAGCCCTGCAGGCGGAATTGGCGGACTAGCGAGGCGCGGCGGTTGCCCCGCCATGCCGGTAAACAGAATAATGAGAAAATCCAAGTACAAGGTTTAGCCTGAATGACCCCTACCGATCCACACCTGTTTGGCCGCCAGATCTTCCACGTGTCCCGTGCCTGGCGCGCCGAACTCGACCGGCGCCTGAGTCATCTGGGGCTGTCTCAGGCGCGTTGGCAGGTATTGCTGAACCTGGCGCGGATGAAGGGCGTCCAGCCCACCCAGCGTGAGCTCGCCCAGAGCATCAGCATCGAGGGGCCGACCCTGGCACGGCTGCTGGACGGTCTGGAAAAGCAGGGGCTGGTCAAGCGCCTGGCGGTCACCGAGGACCGGCGTGCCAAGCGCATCATGCTGACCCAGGAGGCCGGTCCGCTGATCGAGAAGATCGAGACCATCGCCGAAGCCCTGCGCAAGGAGCTGCTCAGCGGCCTGGACGACGAAGAGATCGCCATCTGCCAACAGGTCCACCAGCGCGTCCTGGCCAATCTCGAGCGCGGTTGACTGCCGTCTGGCGGCTTGCCCCTCGCGGGTAGCGCCCCCCGCCATCAACACCCACTTCGGCCGAGGCGTCTGGGTCGCCTATCGCGCCCAGTTGCCTTCGCGGTGGGCTTTTCGGCGCGTGCGGCCATCGGTTTGCCGTCTGTCGGTATCGATGCTACGTTCCAGCGTAGCGGAGGCGATTTTTGTGAGCCACCGCGCTAAAACACCGGTTTACTCGAATACCTGACGCAGCGGTATCCATGGTCGCGAAACGCCGTCCCCTTGCCTTTGTCATCCTGTCGGCCGCCGCGCTGACCACTCTTCCTCAAGCGGCGTTCGCGCTCGGCCTGGGGGGCATCACCCTGCAGTCCGCTCTGAACGAGCCCCTGCGCGCGCGGATAGAGCTGGTCAATATCGGCGATGCCGATGCCGGGGACTTCCGCATCCACCTGGCGGCGAACGAGGCGTTCGCCCAGGCTGGCGTGGACCGCACCCAGTTCCTCGATGACCTGGTGTTCACCCCGCACCTGCGCACGGCGGCCGGCAGCTACATCGAGGTCACCTCGCGCCGCTCGCTGGTCGAGCCCTATCTCGGCTTCATCGTCCAGCTGGAACAGCCAGGCGGCAAGCAGCTGCGCGAATTCACCCTGCTGGTGGATCCCCCGCGCAGCGGTGGCGCCCCTACCAGCGTCGCCAGTACGGCGCCGGCGCGGGTCCAGGCTGCACCCGCGCGCGCCGCCGCTGCGGCCCCCGCCACGGGCTCGATGGCTCGACAAGCCGTTTCGGCGCCGCGCCAGGGGCTGGCACCTTCGCCGGATCTGGCTGCCGGGGAAGGCGTCTACCAGACGCGTCCCAAGGACACCCTCTGGAGCATTTCCAAGCGCCTGGGGCCCATGGCGAACCGGTCGGCGGAGCAGCTCATGGCCGATCTGTTCGCGCTCAATCCGGCGTCCTTCGCCAACAACGATCCCGGGCGACTCAAGGCCGGGCAGCGCCTGCGGCTACCGGTGGGGGTCAGCGAGCCTGCGCCGCGGCAACCCGTGGCGGCCAAGACCGCCCCATCGCCGGCGCCCACCCCGGTGCCCGCGGCACCGGTCGCCGCCGCGCCGGTGCTGGCACCTGCACCCGCGGCCTCGGCAGCCGCACCAGCGCCCGTCGCGGCCCCAGCCCCGGCAAGCGAAGGGGCGGCGCCACCCGTAACGGCGCCGCAGCCCGCCGCAAGCCCTGCCGAGGACACCAAGCCGCTGCTGGTGACCCAGGACCTGGGTCGGCAGGTCGGCGATCTGGAGGGTCAGCTCACCCAGCTGCAGGAGCGCTACGACGCGCTGCTGGCGCAGAAAGAGGCGATGATCGAACAGCTTCAGCAGGACCGTGACGGTCTGCAGCAGCAGTTGAAGCAGGCGCGTTCGGTGGCCCTGGCCGCGCCGACGCCGGTAGGCACCTCCGCGGCACCTGCAACGCCAGCGCCGCAGGCGGCACCCGTTGTGGGTTCCACGTCCGACAGCGCCGACGAAGGCCTGCTGTCCCTGCGCTCGCTGTTGCTGGCTGGCGCCGCGGCCATTCTGGCCCTGGCCGGGGTGCTCTGGTGGCGTCGGCGGCAGGCCGAAGAGGCTGCTGTCGACGTGGAGGACGAGGTCGAGCAGCTCGACAGGGCGGAGCCCCTGCCCGAGCCCGTTCTGGCCGCTACCCAGCCGGTGCCTGCCAAGGCCAGGCCGGCGACCGTCGCCAGCCCGGCGCCGGTCGACGATCATGCCGGTCGTGCGGAGATCTACATCGCCTATGGCCGTTACGGCCAGGCGCGAGAAGTGCTGGAAAGCGGTCTCGCCGAAGACGATCGGCGGCAGGATCTGCGGCTGCTGCTGCTCCGGGTACTGGCCACCCTGGGCGAGGCCCAGGCGTTCCGGCAGCACGAACAGCGCTTTCTCGCGCTGGGCGGCGTGGCGGCGAGCCTGGCAGTGCTGCATGCCCAGTTTCCCGGGATGTCCGCCGAACCGGTGGACCCCCTGCTGGAAGATGATCTGGACCTCGACCTGCCGGCGTTCGACGCGCCAGCGAGCGAGTGGTCGGCGGAATTGCAATTCGCCGAGCCGGCGGCGCCTGCCCCGGTGACCGAAGAGCACTATGACCTGGATCTGGCCGACCTCAGTCTCGATGAGGCCATTGCCCTGACCGAGGAGCTGGATGCCGATTCCGGGTGGAAGCAGGTCGATGCCCTGGAGGTCAGCCTCGAGGACGACTTCCCCGAAGGCCTGGGCGAGTTGCCGGCGGTCATGGAGCTGGACCTGAGTCTCGACGAGCACTTCATGGCCGACACCATCGCCCGGCGGTTCGCCGAGGCTGAGGCCTGTCTCGACCAGGGCGACGTCCAGCACGCGACCTCGTTGCTGCAGGAGATCGTCAGCGAGGGCAGCGACAGTCAGCGCGAGCGGGCCGAGATCCTGCTGTCCCGCATCGCCTGATCAGAAGCTGTTGCCCAGGTTGATGTAGAAGGCGTGCTCGCCCTGGTCGCTCAGGCCATAGGTGAACTTGAGCGGCCCCAGTGGCGTATCCAGGCCGAGGAACAGGCTGGCTGCGCTGATGTTGCCGCTGTCGTAGTCGTCGTCGCGGTTCCAGATCCGCCCCTGCTCCAGGCTGCCACCCAGGTACACCGGGGTGTCCAGTGGGAACAGCGAGCGTTGCGTGAGCTGGTGGTAATAGATCAGCCGCGCCAGACCGTAGTTCTGCCCGGACAAGGCGTCCTGCCGATAGCCCGAGAGCTGCCAGGCTCCGCCCAGCAGGAAGCTGCTGGTCACCACATTGGTGTCGCTGTCGGTCGACAGGGTGCGGCCCAGACCGCCACCCAGCACGAAGGTGTTGTAGCCGTAGCTGAGCGCCTTGTTCAGGTGCAGATCCAGCTGACGATAGCGCGAATCCGAGCCCAGGCTCGGATCGAATTGCTTGAGCGTCAAGGCCAGGTCCTGGCCCTCGCGCGGGAAGTTCACGTCGTCCAGATCGTCCAGCGAATAGCGCAATACGTAGAAGCCTTCGGTAAAGGACTCCTCGGGTGTCTCTCGCGGGCCGACGTGCACCTTGGTGCTGCCCCAGTCGTGGCCGATGCCCAGGCGTATCTCGGCCTTGTTGCCGATCTGCCTACCCACGTTCAGGCCGAAGCCATAGCGTTCGCGGCGGTATTCGGCGATGGGGTCGTTGCGTTCCAGCTGTTCGATGTTGCGCGCCTCGCCGCCGATATAGGGGGCGATGAAATAGCGTGAGCCGACGTCCAGCGGCTGGTAGAACTCGCTGTAGAGCTCCTGGTGATCGCCGATCTGCACCCGCGTCAGCCATTCGCCACCCAGGCGATTGAGGCCATTGATGCGATAGCTGGCACCGAAGTTGAAGGCGCTGTCGCCTCGCAAGTCATCCGACAGATTCAGACCCAGCCGCAGGAAGTCCGTGCCGCTGCGCTTGCCGCGGGCGTAGATCACCAGCACGTTGTCACCGGGGCCATCCCGGCGGATGCGGTATTCCACCTGGTCGAAGTAGTCCAGGCCATAGAGGGTGCTCATGTCATCCTGCAGGCGCTCCACGTTAAGGGGTTCGCCCAGGCGCTGGCGGATGTAGTGGCGGATGACCTCGTCCTCGACCTTGGAATCGTTTTCGATGCGGATGGCGTCGATGACCGGGGTGCGGCTGCTAGGTGCACGCGCGGCCGCCACCGCGGTGGTGCGCTCGTTCTTCGCGTCCTTGCGCAGCACCGCGAGCTCGCCGGCCATGGCCATCGTCGCGCGGTAGCCCGCATCGATCAGCGCCTTGACCTCGCTGAAGTCGGCGCTGGTATAGCTGGCCAGCGGCGGCTGGATCAGCAGGTCCTGCTTGCCCAGGGTCGCCAGTTGCGCCTGGGAGTTGTTGCGGGTCATCAGGGTGGTGGACTGATTGAGCACGTCCAGCACCGTGGTCAGGTCCTTGCGCTTGAGCAGCGGGGTGCCGATGTCGACCACCACCACCCGCTGCGCGCCCATGTCCCGCGCCACGTCGATGGGGATGTTGTCGACCATGCCGCCGTCCACCAGCAGCCGACCGTCGATCTCCACCGGGGCGAACACCGCCGGGATCGACATGCTGGCGCGGATGGCCCGGGGCAGGTGGCCGTGGTCGAACACCACCTTCTCGCCGGTGGTGATGTCCGTGGCCACGGCGCGGAAGGGGATGGCCAACTGGTTGAAATCCCGGGTGTCGCTGGTATGCACGAACAGCTTTTCCAGCATCATCCCCAGGTTCTGGCCCTGGATCACCCCGATCGGCAGGCCCAGGGTGCCATCGTCGCGAAAGCTCAGCTTCTGCTTGACCAGGAAATCCCGGTCATCCTGCTTGCGCCTGAAGGGCACGTCCTTGCGTGGCGGCTGGTCGGAAAGCACCTGGCCCCAATCCATGTCCAGCGCGATGCGTTCCAGTTCCTCGGCGCTGTAGCCGGCGGCATAGAGACCACCGATCACCGCGCCCATGCTGGTGCCGGCGATGGCGTCGACCTGGATGCCCTGTTCCTCCAGCGCCTTGAGCACGCCGATATGCGCCAGCCCCCGGGCGGCGCCGCCGGACAGCACCAGTCCCACCTTGGGCGGTGGCGCACCCCAGGCCAGGGCGGACAGCAGAAGGCAGACTACGGGCAGCAACAGGCGCATAGGACGGACCACATGGCGGACGGGATCGAGGGCTGCGTATTATAGGGAGCCCAGGCCTTGCGAGGTGTACCGTGGCGAACGCCAAACCTGTCATCACCATCCACTACTGCACCCAGTGCCAATGGCTGCTGCGCTCGGGGTGGCTGGCTCAGGAGCTGCTCAGCACCTTTGGTACCGATCTGGGTGGGGTGACGCTGCTACCGGGGACCGGTGGCGTGTTCGAGATCGCCTGTGGCGGGGAGGTGCTTTGGGAGCGCAAGCGGGATGGCGGCTTTCCCGATGCCAGAACGCTGAAGAACCGGGTCAGGGACCTGATGTTTCCAGAGCGCGATCTGGGGCACAGCGAGGGACAGCGGCGCGAAGGCGGGGATGGCGCCCCCGAAGGGGCGTGAGATCAGGCTTCCGAGCTGACCGTATCCCGTACATCGAGGGTATTGGTGACTGGCGCTGCGGCGGGTGCGCTCACTTCGGCCGCGCGAATCTCGACGGCGTGCAGGCCCTTGGGACCCTGAACGATATTGAAGTTGACCGCCTGGCCCGCCTTGAGTGTGCGGTAACCGTCCATCTGAATGGCCGAGTAATGAGCGAATAGGTCTTCATCACTGTTATCTGCAACGATGAAGCCATATCCTTTGGCGTTGTTGAACCATTTGACCTTGCCACTGAGCATACCGGCTCCCTCTGCAAAGGACTCCAAGCCTGGAGTATCATTCGACTACAGTTCCAGTGAATCCACACAGACGCCACTACAACGGAACCCTTGGTACCTCGTCGGGTACAGGATGTTTGTAACACCCTTTCAGTCTTAGTCAAGGCAAGGCACTAGGCGGCTGAGACGTGGATCAAGCTCTTTTTTTCCTGCTATTCATCCCGTAATTCGGAATCGATCAGAATGCGTGTAATCGACCCCATCCGACTGGCGGCGGACGACAACGAACATCAGGACGGCGACAACGGTGGCCTGGCGGTGCAGGAAGCCAAACCTGCACTAAAACGGCCAGCCAGATATCGCGTTCTGATGTATAACGATGACTACACCCCGATGGAGTTCGTCGTCGAGGTGCTGGAACGCTACTTCAGCATGAACCGCGAAGCGGCTACCCAGGTGATGCTCACTGTGCATACTCAGGGAAAGGCGGTCTGCGGAACATTTACTCGCGATGTCGCTGAAACCAAGGCCATGCAAGTCAATCAATATGCGAGGGAGTGCAACCACCCGCTGCTGTGTGAAATCGAAATCGAAAGTTAGATCTGTGCTGCTTGGGCTACTGTGCTGCTTGGGCTATGAGGTGAAGCTATGTTGAATCGTGAGCTCGAAGTCACCCTGAATCTCGCCTTCAAGGAGGCGAGGACGAAGCGTCATGAATTCATGACCGTTGAGCACCTCCTGCTGGCGCTGCTGGACAACGAAGCGGCCGCCACCGTGTTGAGAGCCTGCGGCGCCAACATCGATCGCCTGCGTCGCGATCTGTTGGAATTCATAGATTCCACCACGCCCCTGATTCCACAGCAGGATGACGAGCGCGAAACGCAACCGACGCTGGGCTTCCAGCGGGTCCTGCAGCGTGCGGTCTTCCACGTGCAGAGCTCGGGCAAGCGCGAAGTGACCGGGGCCAACGTCCTGGTGGCCATCTTCAGCGAACAGGAAAGCCAGGCGGTGTTCCTGCTCAAGCAGCAGAGCGTGGCGCGGATCGACGTGGTCAACTTCATCGCCCACGGCATCTCCAAGGTGCCCGGCGCCGCCCCTGAAGCCGAACAGGATCAGGACGCCGCCGAGGAGGAGGGTGCCGAGCCCAGTTCCTCCAACAATCCGCTCGAAGCCTACGCCAGCAACCTCAACGAGCAGGCGCGGCAGGGCCGCATCGATCCACTGGTCGGCCGCGAGCACGAAGTCGAGCGCGTTGCCCAGATCCTCGCCCGGCGTCGCAAGAACAATCCGCTGCTGGTGGGTGAGGCCGGGGTCGGCAAGACCGCCATCGCCGAAGGCCTGGCCAAGCGCATCGTCGACGGTCAGGTCCCCGACCTGCTGGCGGACAGCGTGGTCTACTCCCTGGACCTCGGTGCCCTGCTGGCCGGCACCAAGTACCGTGGCGACTTCGAGAAGAGATTCAAGGCCCTGCTGGCCGAGCTGAAGAAGCGGCCCCATGCCGTGCTCTTCATCGACGAGATCCACACCATCATCGGTGCCGGCGCGGCCTCGGGCGGGGTGATGGATGCCTCCAACCTGCTCAAGCCGCTGCTGTCCTCCGGCGAGATCCGCTGCATCGGCTCTACCACCTTCCAGGAATTCCGCGGCATCTTCGAAAAGGACCGGGCACTGGCTCGGCGCTTCCAGAAGGTCGACGTGGTCGAGCCCTCGGTGGACGACACCTACGGCATCCTGCGTGGCCTCAAGGGGCGCTTCGAGCAGCATCACCACATCGAGTACACCGATGAGGCGCTGCGTGCGGCAGCCGAGCTGGCCGCCCGCTATATCAACGACCGCCACATGCCTGACAAGGCTATCGACGTCATCGACGAAGCCGGCGCCTATCAGCGCCTGCAGCCCGAGGATCGTCGCGCCGAGCGCATCGACGTGCAGCAGGTCGAGGACATCGTCGCCAAGATCGCGCGGATTCCCCCCAAGACCGTCAACAGTTCCGACAAGGAGCTGCTCCGCAACCTGGAGCGTGACCTCAAGCTGACCGTGTTCGGTCAGGACCTGGCGATCGAATCCCTGTCCACCGCCATCAAGCTGTCCCGTGCCGGTCTGAAGTCGCCTGACAAGCCGGTCGGTTCCTTCCTCTTCGCCGGTCCCACCGGCGTGGGCAAGACCGAGGTGGCGCGGCAGCTGGCCAAGGCCATGGGTGTGGAGCTGGTGCGCTTCGACATGTCCGAGTACATGGAGCGGCATACCGTGTCTCGGCTGATCGGTGCGCCCCCCGGCTATGTCGGTTTCGACCAGGGTGGCCTGCTGACCGAGGCCATCACCAAGACGCCGCACTGCGTGCTCCTGCTCGACGAGATCGAGAAGGCCCACCCCGAGGTGTTCAACCTGCTCCTGCAGGTCATGGACCACGGCACCCTGACGGACAACAACGGTCGCAAGGCCGACTTCCGTAACGTGATCCTGATCCTGACCACCAACGCCGGTGCCGAAACCGCATCCCGTGCCTCCATCGGCTTCACGCTGCAGGATCACACCACGGATGCCATGGAAGTCATCAAGAAGAGCTTCACGCCGGAGTTCCGCAACCGTCTGGACACTATCATCCAGTTCGGCCGCCTGAGCACCGAAGTCATCAAGAGCATCGTCGACAAGTTCCTCACCGAACTCCAGGCGCAACTCGAGGACAAGCGTGTGCAGCTTGAGGTCAGCGATGCGGCCCGTGGCTGGCTGGCAGAGCGTGGCTATGACGTGCAGATGGGTGCTCGTCCCATGGCGCGCCTCATCCAGGACAAGATCAAGCGGCCGCTGGCCGAACAGATCCTGTTTGGCGATCTGGCCGATCATGGCGGTATCGTGCACATCGATGCGGTGAACGACGAGCTGGAGTTCGAGTTCGAGACCACGGCCGAGCCTGCCTGAGGGCAGGTCGCGGTTTACAATCGCTCATGAAAAAGCCCGGCATCGCCGGGCTTTTTCATGAAAGGATTCGCTTAACGCGCGCGGTAGGTGATCCGGCCCTTGCTCAGATCGTAAGGCGTCAGCTCCACGCGAACCTTGTCCCCCGTCAGGATGCGGATGTAGTTCTTACGCATCTTTCCGGAGATGTGCGCGGTGACGACGTGCCCATTTTCCAACTCCACGCGAAACATGGTGTTGGGCAGGGTGTCGACGACAGTACCTTCCATTTCGAAGCTGTCTTCTTTCGACATATATAGAAAAGCCCTCGGTGACAAGATAGGCCCAGAGCAGTCCGGGCGAAAAAGGCCCATATTCTGACAGAAATTCAGAAAAAGCGCTATTTCGTCAGGCCAGGGCGACCCAGCGCTGATTGACGAAGAGCTCGATGGGGCGATACTCGGTCTTATAGGACATCTTGCGACACCCTTTGATCCAGTAACCGAGATAAACCGCATCCAGACCGAGGCGCCGGGATTCCGCGATCTGCCAGAGGATGCCGAAGACGCCGAGGCTGCGCTTCTCCTCGCTGGGATCGTAGAAGGTATAGACGGCCGACATGCCGTTGGGCAGGACATCGGTGACGGCGATTCCGATCAGACGATCTTCCACCCGCATCTCATAGAAGAAGGCGTAGGGCAGGTTGCTGACCAGGAAGGTGGAGAACTGGCCGCGACTCGGCGGGAACATGTCGCCGTCGGCGTGCCGCTCGCTGATGTAGCGGGCGTACAGCTGATAGCGCTCTTCGGTGAAGCCCGGGTCGCAGCGGCTGACCTTGATGTCGAGGTTGCGCTTGAGAACGCGATTCTGCTTGCGGCTGGGGCGAAAGCGGGCGACGGGAATGCGGGCGGGGACACAGGCCTTGCAGAGCTGGCAGTGAGGACGATAGAGGTGGTCGCCACTGCGGCGGAAGCCCAGTTCGGACAACTCCGCGTAGATCTGGCCGTTCATGGGCTGCGAGGGGTCGAGAAACAGCGTGGTCGCCTGCTCGTTGGGCAGGTAACTGCAAGCGTGAGGCTGGGTTGCGTAGAACTTGAGTCTCGCCAGCTCGGTCATGTCGAACCTCTACATAAGCCTAGCCTGAGTGTAAGTCACCCGCAGGAGGTAGGCCAGGCGGCCATGCTGGCCTGATCCAGGTATTTGGCCAGGTATTCGGAAAAGCGTTCCCGAGAGAGACTGCTCGCACCGAGACTCTGCAGATGTGCGGTTTGCATCTGGCAGTCGATCATCACGAAGCCCCAGGCCGCCAGGTCCCGGACCAGGGTCACGAAGCCGATCTTGGAGGCGTTGTCGACGTGGCTGAACATGGATTCGCCGAAGAACAGCTTGCCCATGGCGATGCCATAGAGGCCGCCGACGAGCTGGTTGCCGTCCCAGACCTCCACGGAGTGGGCCCAGCCCTGGGTGTGCAGTTGCTGGTATGCCTGACGCATCTCCGCGGTGATCCAGGTGCCGTCCGCATCGCGGCGCGGACCGGCGCAGGCCAGGATCACCCGCTCGAACGCCTGGTCGTAGGTGACCCGCAGCGGCGTTTTGCGCAGAGTCTTGGCCAGGCTGCGAGAGACGTGCAGATCCGGCGGAAAAAGCACCGTCCGCGGATCCGGCGACCACCAGAGCAGGGGCTGGCCGGCCTGGTACCAGGGAAAGCAGCCATGTCGATAGGCGCTGATCAGGCGCGCCGCACTCAGGTCGCCGCCGATGGCCAGCAGGCCGTTGGGTTCGCGTAGCGCCTGCTGCAGCGGCGGAAAGTCGGGGCTTTCGCGGGTCAGCCATTTCACCATGGTAGGGGAGGGCGCCTTCTGATGGGTGGAGCCGAAGCTGTGCCGCTTGTGCGTAACAAGCTCAAGAAATCGTCATAACTCTTTGTCAGGACAACGAAAGAATGCTCCAATGTTGTGCCTGAAGGCGGTTCCGGTACGGCCGGCCGCTATCGTGCCATGTTTCGCCGTGGGACTGTAGAAGCAGGGCCCGGGCGATCTAGAATGGCGCACTGTTTTTGATTCACGGTCACACGTTCCGTGTGCGGGAAAAGCGCGCTTGAAGCAATCCAGTTCTGTCAGCCACGTCAACCAATGGCGTGAGCATCTGCATTATCGTCTCAAGGAGGTGGTGCTCATCGCACTGGCCGCCTTGTGCCTGTATCTGCTCATGGCTCTGCTGAGCTACGACCCCTCCGATCCGGGCTGGACCCACACCAGTCGCATCGATCAGGTCCATAACACCGCGGGCCGCGCCGGCGCCTGGCTGGCCGACGTGCTGTTCATGGCCCTCGGCTATTTCGCCTTTGTGTTTCCCGTACTGCTCGCCGTCAAGACCTGGCAGATCTTCCGCAAGCGGCATCTGCCCTGGGAATGGAGCGGCTGGCTGTTTTCCTGGCGGCTGACCGGCCTGGTACTGCTGGTGATCTCGGGTTCGGTACTGGCCTATATCCATTTCCATGCGGCTTCGGCGCTGCCGGCGTCCGCCGGCGGCGCGCTGGGCGAGAGCCTCGGGCAGCTGTCGGTCGCCGCCCTCAATGTCCAGGGCAGCACGCTGCTGTTCCTCGCGCTGTTCCTGCTGGGGCTCACCGTCTTTACCGACCTGTCCTGGTTCAAGGTGATGGATTTCACCGGCAAGGTCGTGCTCGACCTGCTGGATCTGGTGCAGGGGGGCTTCAGCCGCCTGGCCGGCGGTCGTCGTCAGGCGCCGGAGCTGGACGTCTTCGACGAGCCGGTGTCGCCACCGGTCGCCCGCAAGAGCAAGGCGCGCGACGTGCCGGTTCCGGTTGCCGACGAAGACCTCGACGACCTGCTCGACATCGCGCCCCCGCCACGGGTCGAGCGCGCCGCGCCGCGCATCGAGATGCCGGCACCCAGTCGCTTCGTCGCCGAGCCGGCGGAGTCCGCGCCAGTTGCAGCCGCACCCGTCGCGGCGGCTGCCAGCGTGGCCATGCCCAGCCCGCCGCCGCGCAAGGCTGCGCCGGCGCCAGCCCCTGCGCCTTATGCGCCGGCAGCCGCCGTCACCCGTGTCGATGCGGACCTGGAGGGCACCCTGCCGCCGCTGTCGATCCTGGATCGCGCCGAGAAGAAACAGCAGAGCTACTCGCCGGAATTCCTCGAAAACATGTCGCGCCTGCTGGAGGTCAAGCTCAAGGAGTTCGGCGTCGAGGTACTGGTCGAAAGCGTCCATCCCGGCCCGGTGATCACCCGCTTCGAGATTCAGCCGGCGGCCGGGGTCAAGGTCAGTCGCATCTCCAACCTGGCCAAGGACCTGGCGCGCTCCCTCGCCGTGTTCAGCGTCCGGGTGGTGGAAGTCATTCCCGGCAAGACCACCGTGGGTATCGAGATTCCCAACGAGGATCGCCAGATGGTGCGCTTCTCCGAGGTGCTCGAATCGCCCGAGTACGCCGCGGCCAAGTCGCCCGTCACCCTGGCCCTGGGTCACGACATCGGCGGCAAGCCGGTCATCACCGACCTGGCCAAGATGCCGCACCTGCTGGTCGCCGGTACCACCGGCTCCGGTAAGTCGGTGGGCGTGAACGCCATGCTGCTGTCGATCCTGTTCAAGTCCAGCCCGGAAGACGCGCGGCTGATCATGATCGATCCCAAGATGCTGGAACTCTCGATCTACGAGGGCATTCCGCACCTGCTCTGTCCGGTGGTCACCGACATGAAGGAAGCCGCCAACGCCCTGCGCTGGAGCGTGGCGGAGATGGAGCGGCGCTACAAGCTGATGGCGGCCATGGGCGTGCGTAACCTGGCCGGCTTCAACCGCAAGGTGAAGGACGCCGAGGAAGCGGGCACGCCGCTGACCGATCCGCTCTATCGTCGCGAGAGCATGGACGACGAGGCGCCGCTACTGAAGACCCTGCCGACCATCGTGGTGGTGGTGGACGAATTCGCCGACATGATGATGATCGTCGGCAAGAAGGTCGAAGAGCTGATCGCGCGGATCGCGCAGAAGGCGCGAGCGGCCGGCATCCACCTGATCCTGGCCACCCAGCGTCCCTCGGTGGACGTCATCACCGGTCTGATCAAGGCCAACATCCCGACGCGGATGGCCTTCCAGGTGTCGAGCAAGATCGACTCCCGGACCATTCTCGACCAGGGCGGCGCCGAACAGCTGCTTGGTCACGGTGACATGCTCTATCTGCCGCCGGGTACCGGCCTGCCGATTCGCGTCCACGGCGCCTTCGTGTCCGACGACGAGGTCCATCGCGTGGTCGAGGCCTGGAAGGAGCGCGGCGCCCCCGACTACATCGAAGACATCCTCAGCGGCCCCGACGAGGGCGGCGGGGCAGGCTTCGAGGGGGGTGGTGGCGAAGGCGGCGAGAGCGACGAGGACGATCCCCTCTACGACGAAGCGGTGCGCTTCGTTACCGAGAGTCGCCGGGCTTCCATCTCCGCGGTCCAGCGCAAGCTCAAGATCGGTTACAACCGGGCGGCACGCATGATCGAAACCATGGAAATGGCCGGTGTCGTATCGCCCATGAACACCAACGGCTCGCGTGAGGTCACAGCGCCTGCTCCGGTGAGAGACTGACATCCATGAGGACCTCGATGCACAAGCTGCGTTGCTTCGCCCTGGCCGCCCTGGCCGCCGTAAGCTTTTCCGCCCATGCCGACCAGGCGTCGGTGGGTCGCCTGTCGCAATTGCTGGACAAGGCCCAGACCCTGACCGCGCGCTTCTCGCAACTGACCCTGGATGGCTCGGGTACCCGCCTGCAGGAAACCGCCGGCAACATGAGCCTCAAGCGTCCCGGGCTGTTCCGCTGGCATTCCGATGCCCCCCAGGAGCAACTGCTGGTGTCCGATGGCAAGCAGGTATGGCTGTACGACCCGGACCTGGAGCAGGTCACCATTCGCAAGCTGGACCTGCGCCTGACCCAGACGCCGGCGCTGCTCCTGTCGGGCGACATCTCCAAGATCGAGAGCAGCTTCGACGTCACCAGCAAGGACGCCGGCAACGTCGTCGACTTCGTGCTCAAGCCCAAGACCAAGGACACCCTGTTCGACAGCCTGCGGCTGTCCTTCCGCAACGGCGTGATCAACGACATGCAGTTGATCGACGGTGCCGGTCAGAGAACCAACATCCTCTTCTTCAACGTCAAGCTCAACGAGCCGGTGGCCGCGTCCCAGTTCACCTTCCAGGTGCCCAAGGGAGCCGACGTCATCCAGGAGTGATCGCACCCCATGGATCTCTTCAGCACCGCACCCGTCGGGCAGCCCTTGGCTGCCCGCATGCGTCCCGAGACCCTCGATGAATACGCGGGTCAGCAGCACCTGCTGGCGCGGGGCAAGCCCCTGCGCGAGGCGCTGGAGCAGGGTGCGCTGCATTCGATGATCTTCTGGGGGCCGCCCGGGGTGGGCAAGACCACCCTGGCGCGGCTGCTGGCGCAGGTCTCCGATGCCCATTTCGAAACGCTGTCGGCGGTGCTCTCCGGGGTCAAGGAGATCCGCCACGCGGTGGAGGTGGCCAAGCAGCAGGCTGCCCAGTATCGTCGCCGCACCATCCTCTTCGTTGACGAGGTGCACCGCTTCAACAAATCGCAGCAGGATGCCTTTCTGCCCTATGTCGAGGATGGCACCCTGATCTTCATCGGGGCGACCACCGAGAATCCCTCCTTCGAGCTCAACAACGCGCTGCTCTCGCGGGCGCGGGTCTATGTGCTCAAGAGCCTGGACGACGAGGCCCTCGCCGGCCTGGCACGCCGCGCCCTGACCAGCGCCAAGGGCCTGGGTGAGCGCCAGCTAAGCCTGCCCGACGACGCCCTGGCGCTGCTGCTGGCCGCCGCCGACGGCGATGGCCGCCGACTGCTCAACCTGCTGGAGAACGCCGCGGACCTGGCCGAGGACGGCGGTGTCCTGGATGCCGAGCTGTTCCAGAGTCTGCTGGGCGATCAGCGCAGGCGCTTCGACAAGGGTGGCGAGGCCTTCTACGACCAGATCTCCGCGCTGCACAAATCGGTGCGGGGCTCGAATCCCGATGGTGCCCTCTACTGGTTCGCACGGATGATCGACGGTGGCTGCGATGCGCTGTACATCGCCCGGCGCGTGGTGCGCATGGCGAGCGAAGACATCGGCAACGCCGATCCGCGCGCCCTGAGCCTGTGCCTGGACGCCTGGGACGTCCAGGAGCGCCTGGGCAGTCCGGAAGGCGAGCTGGCCATCGCCCAGGCGATCGTCTATCTGGCCTGCGCGCCCAAGAGCAATGCCGTCTACCTGGGCTACAAGGCCGCCCTGGCCGATGTGCGCCAGAACGGCTCGCGCGAGGTGCCACTGCACCTGCGCAACGCGCCGACCAAGCTGATGAAGAATCTCGGCTACGGCGACGAATACCGCTATGCCCACGATGAGCCCGAGGCCTATGCCGCGGGCGAGGACTACTTTCCCGAAGAGCTCGAGCCGCGCCGCTACTATGAGCCGGTTCCCCGTGGGCTGGAGCTGAAGATCCGCGATAAACTGCAGCATCTGGCGGACCTCGACCGGTCCAGCCCGCGCCAGCGCCGGCGGCGTTCCTGACCCCCCGCCCGCGCCGTTGCCCCCATTCCTAAGCAAGAGAAACGGACATGCTTGATTCGAAACTGGTTCGCACCCAAACCGAGGAGGTGGCCGCACGTCTGGCGACCCGTGGCTACGTCCTGGACGTCAGCCTGGTGGAGTCGCTGGAAGCTCGTCGCAAGGCCGTGCAGACCCGCACCGAGACCCTGCAGGCCGAGCGCAATGCCCGCTCCAAGGGGATCGGCCAGGCCAAGGCGCGCGGTGAAGACATCGCGCCGCTGCTGGCCGAGGTCGATCGCATGGGTAGCGAACTGGAAGAAGCCAAGCGCGAGCTGGATCTGGTCCAGGGTGAGCTGGATGCCCTGCTGCTGGGCCTGCCCAACCTGCCCGATGCCTCGGTACCGGTCGGCAAGGACGAAGACGACAACGTCGAGGTCCGTCGCTGGGGCACGCCGCGTGAGTTCGACTTCGAGATCAAGGATCACGTCGCCTTGGGCGAGACCCACGGCTGGCTGGACTTCGAGACCGCCGCGCGTTTCTCCGGCGCCCGCTTCGCCGTGATGCGTGGCCCCATCGCCCGTCTGCACCGCGCCTTGGCGCAGTTCATGCTCAACCTGCACACCGGCGAGCACGGCTACGAAGAGACCTATACGCCCTACCTGGTGCAGGCCGAAACCCTGCAGGGCACCGGTCAGCTGCCCAAGTTCGAGGAAGACCTGTTCAAGATCGGCCGCGAAGGCGAGAGCGATCTCTACCTGATCCCCACCGCCGAGGTCACCCTGACCAACCTGGTCGCCGGCCAGATCCTCGACGCCAAGCGTCTGCCGCTCAAGTTCACCGCCCATACCCCCTGCTTCCGCAGCGAAGCCGGGGCCTCGGGGCGCGACACCCGCGGCATGATCCGTCAGCACCAGTTCGACAAGGTGGAGATGGTCCATATCGTCGAGCCGAGCACCTCCTTCCAGGCCCTGGAAGAGCTGACCGGCCACGCCGAGACCGTACTGCAGCGCCTGGAACTGCCCTACCGGGTGCTATCGCTGTGCACCGGCGACATGGGCTTCGGCGCCACCAAGACCTACGACCTGGAAGTCTGGGTGCCGAGCCAGGGCAAGTATCGCGAGATCTCGTCCTGCTCCAACTGCGGTGACTTCCAGGCGCGCCGCATGCAGGCCCGCTATCGCAATGCCGAGGGCAAGCCCGAGCTGGTGCATACCCTCAACGGCTCCGGCCTGGCCGTGGGTCGTACCCTGGTCGCCGTGCTGGAGAACTATCAGCAGGCCGATGGCAGCATCCGCGTTCCCGACGTCCTCAAGCCCTACATGGGTGGCCTCGAGGTCATCGGCTGATGGACTACCTGCCGCTCTTCCACAAGCTCGACGGCCGTCCGGTACTGGTGATCGGCGGGGGCGATATCGCCCTGCGCAAGAGCGTGCTGCTGGCCGAAGCCGGTGCCCTCATCACCCTGGTGGCGCCGGAGATCGAGCCGGAGGTGCGCGCCTTCGTCGAGGCGCGGGGCGGCAGTTGCCGGGTCGAGCGCTATGCGGCGGACCATCTCGCCGGACATTGCCTGGTGATCGCGGCCACCGACGATGACGAGGTCAACGAGAGGGTGTCCCACGATGCCCAGGCCCTGGGCCTGCCAGTCAACGCGGTGGATGCGCCGAAGCTGTGCACCGTGATCTTCCCGGCCATCGTCGATCGTTCGCCCCTGGTGATCGCCATTTCCAGCGGCGGTGACGCCCCGGTGCTGGCGCGCCTGGTGCGGGCCAAGCTGGAGAGCTGGATCCCGGCGACCTACGGGCAGCTGGCGCAACTGGCCCAGCGCTTTCGCGCTCGGGTGAAGACGCGCTTCGCCGATCTGCAGGCGCGGCGGATCTTCTGGGAAGAGGTGTTCCAGGGCGAGGTCGCGGAAAAGGTCTTTTCCGGCCAGCCCCAGGCGGCCGAACAGCTGCTGGAAGCCAAGCTGACCAGCGAGACCGCCACCTTCCGCGGCGAGGTCTATCTGGTCGGCGCCGGTCCCGGCGATCCGGATCTGCTGACCTTCCGCGCCCTGCGGCTGATGCAGCAGGCCGACGTAGTGCTCTACGACCGCCTGGTGGCCCCGACCATTCTCGACATGTGCCGGCGCGATGCCGATCGCATCTATGTCGGCAAGCGTCGCGCCGAGCATGCGGTGCCGCAGGATGATCTCAATCGCCTGCTGGTCAAGCTGGCCCGGGAGGGCAAGCGGGTCCTGCGATTGAAGGGAGGCGATCCCTTCATCTTCGGTCGCGGGGGCGAGGAAATCGAGGAGCTGGCGGCCGAAGGCATTCCCTTCCAGGTGGTGCCGGGCATCACCGCGGCCAGTGGCTGTGCGGCCTATGCCGGCATTCCCCTGACCCACAGGGACCATGCCCAGTCGGTGCGCTTCGTCACCGGCCATCTCAAGGACGGCTCGGCCGATCTGCCCTGGACCGATCTGGTGGCGCCGGGGCAGACCCTGGTGTTCTACATGGGCCTGGTGGGACTGCCCACCATCTGCGAGCAACTCATCGCTCATGGGAAGGATCCGGCAACGCCGGCGGCGTTGGTGCAACAGGGCACCACGCTCAATCAGCGGGTATTCACCGGTACCCTGCAGGATCTGCCGCAGCTGGTTGCCGAGCATGAGGTCCACGCGCCGACGCTGGTGATCGTCGGCGAAGTGGTGGCACTACGTGAGAAGCTGGCCTGGTTCGAAGGCGCCCAGACGACGGTCTGACACTCAGACCGCGCCCTGGATGCCGGCACTGCTCAGGGCCTCGCGGCCATGGGGCAGATCCAGCTCCAGGGCCGGCCCCTTGGGCACGATACCGGTCGGATTGATCTGCGCATGGCTGCCATAGTAGTGGTGCTTGATGTGCTCGAAGTCCACGGTCTCGGCGATCCCCGGCCACTGATACAGCTCCCTCAGCCAGCCCTGTAGCGCCGGATAGTCCCGGATGCGCCGCAGATTGCATTTGAAGTGGCCGTGGTAAACGGCGTCGAAGCGAATCAGGGTGGTGAACAGGCGCCAATCGGCTTCCGTCAGCCATTCGCCGGTGAGATAGCGCTGGGTCTGCAGCAGCTTTTCCAGGTCGTCGAGGGTGGCGAAGACCTCGTCGAAGGCCTCTTCGTAGGCCTCCTGGGTGGTAGCGAAGCCAGCCCGGTAGACGCCGTTGTTGACCGTCGGATAGATGCGCTCGTTGAGGGCGTCGATGCGCCCGCGCAGGGCCTCCGGGTAGAGGTCCAGGCGATTGCCGGTCAGCTCGTCGAAGGCGCCGTTGAACATGCGGATGATCTCGGCGGATTCGTTGCTGACGATGCGCTCCTCCTGGCGATCCCAGAGCACCGGCACGGTAACTCGGCCGGTGTAGTCGGCCTGGTCGCGCTGATAGAGCTGGTAGAGACGCTCAAGGTGATAGAGGTCGTCACCACTGGAGCCCTTGGCCAGGTCGAAGGTCCAGCCTTCCTCGCGCATCAGCCAGCTGACCACCGAGACGCCGATCAGGTCCCTGAGGCCCTTGAGCTGGCGATAGATCAGGGTGCGGTGGGCCCAGGGACAGGCCAGGGACACATAGAGGTGGTAGCGCCCGGCTTCCGGGGCGTAGCGCGAGGCGCCTTGCGGAATGGCTTGCTCGGTGCGGGCGATCCAGTCCCGACGCTGGGCCTCTTCCCGTTTGAAATGGCCATCCTTGCCATTGTCGTACCAGCGGTCCTGCCACTGCCCATCGACCAACAAGCCCATATCGTCATCCTCCGCTGCGTTGCGGTTAGGAACCCGGGGAGCCGCTCCGGGTTCCTGAGGCGACGTCAGAGCGTCCGGTCGCGCGCTTCCCAGCGTCGCTCGGCTTCGCGCTGGGCGCTGGCCTGGTCCTGGCCCAGCGCGCGCAGGGCCACGGCCAGGGTGGCGATGACCGCCAGGCGCCCATAGGGGTCTTCCGCTTCCCCGCGCCAGGTGGCGGCGAGCAGGGCCGGATCGAGGCGCTCCGGCTTGACCTGGCGACGCTCGGTCAGCGCCGGCCAGCTTTCGTCCCAGGCTTCGCCGCCACGGGTGCCGTAGAGGTGGGCGATGACATCGGGATTGCGCTCGACTTCACCGCCTTCGCCCTTGATGACGATGCTGTCATCACCCAGCAGACGACTGGCCTCGCGGTGTACCTCCTGGTAACCCGGATGGAAGATGCTCTGCAGGATGCAGCGCGCCTGGCTGGGGTTGAGCAGCCGGACCAGGGAGTGGATCGGCGAGCGCAGGCCGAGCTCGGCCTTGAGATCGATCATCCGCTGCAGGGCCGGCATCCAGGCGGCCAGCGGCAGGAAGGCCGGCTGACCGCGATCGAGCAGGGCGTCGACGTCCTGCCAGTCAGTGGCGGTCGGCATCCCCAGGTCGGCCAGGCACTGTTCGGTATAGAGCCGGCCCGCGGTGTGGGTACCACCGCCATGCATGACCACCCGCACGCCACTGCCGGCCAGGCATTTCACCGCCAGCAGGTACCAGGGCAGGTGACGCTTCTTGCCCGCGTAGGACGGCCAGTCGAGATCGACGGCGAAACCTGGCGGCTGCAGCCGCGCCCGGACGGCGCGGGTAAAGCCGGCCAGTTCCTCGGCGCTCTCTTCCTTGTGTCTGAGCAGCATGAGAAAGGCGCCGAGCTGGGCTTCGGTCACCTGGCCGTCGAGGATCAGGCCCATGGCCATTTCCGCCTCGGCCTCGGTCAGGCTGCGGGCGCCGCGCTTGCCCTTGCCCAGGGCCCGGACATAGACGGCGAAGGGGTGTTCTTCGGGCGTGGTGAGGGTCATAGGCAATTATCCGGTTTCGGCAGGCCGGCCAGTTTGGCGCCGAGCTTGGCCGGCGCGCCCTTGAACAGCAGGTTGAGCTGCAGACTGGTGCCAAGATCCGGGCCCAGCGTCTGGGCAATGTACTTGATCAGCGGCCGGTTGGCTGGTGAAAGCTGGAATTGTGCGTAGAAGTCACGCAGCGCCTGCAGCACCTGCCAGTGGCGCTCGGTCAGCTCGATGCCTTCCTTGAGTGCCAGTTGCTGGGCTACTTCGGGACTCCACTGGGAGAGGTCGCGCAGATAGCCTTCGGGGTCGAGGTCGAGAGGCATGGCTAGGTCCAGCTGATGACCTTGGCGCAGCTCACGCTCAGGTCGACGAAGGTGGGGTAGTCGATCAGGGTCACGGCCCGCTCGGGTTGCAGGCGACGCGCCTGGACGTCTTCCGCCAGGGCATAGAGGGCCGCCTCGGCCGGGAGTTGCGTCAACAACTCCGCCGCCGCGCTGCCGGGGCGCAGGGCCTCGACGGCAGCGCCGGTGAGCAGAACGGCGTCTTCGCCGCGGACCCAGCTCAGGCCGTCCAGGGCACCGGCGTCCAGTAGCGGCGAGCGGGAAAACAGGTGCAGGGTAGTCAAATGGAAATCACCTGGTCATGGTCGTGGATCAGCGCCATCAGCCCCTCGGGCTCCAGCGGCGTCACCCAGGCGGGCAACTGCTCCGGCATGATGCCCAGGCGGTCTAGGGCGGCGGCTTCAGCGTAGATGGCCTCGACACCGAACAGCGGCAGCGCAGAGAGGTTGGCGCTCAGGTCCTTCTGCTCGAGGGCAGCGCTGTCGGCTGCCAGCAGCTGGGTCACGCCAGGACCCGCGAACAGCAGCGCCAGGGGCAATTCGAAGGCACCACCGGCCAGTACGATATCCAGCGCCTCGCGCGGACCGGGGCCGCTCAGGGCCGGTTGGCGGGAGATGACGAGAGTACTCCTGGCCATGCTAGTCGCCTCCAAAGCAGAGCAGGCGATCGGCGTCCTGCACCGCCTCGTGCAACTGGCCCAGGCCGGACAGCTGCCAGGGCGCCCGCACGTTCACCGCGCCCTCACGTTCGTAGCGCTGCGCTTCGTTCTCGTCCAGCAGCCCCCGCTTGAGGGCGGCGGCGATGCAGACCACGGCGTCGATCTGGTGGCGTTCGATCAGCTCGCGCCAACGGGCGGGCAGATCGGATTCGTCCTGGCCACTGACCAGGGCGTGAGAGGCGTTATGGACGCCGTCGCGGTAAAGAAAGAGGCGCGACAGCTCGTGACCCCCGGCCAGCAGCGCCTCGCAGAAGCGCAGGGCCCGACGCGCCGAAGGCGCCTGGGGTGGAGAAAGGACAACGATGGCAAATTTCATGGATGTAAAAAGGCCCGCCGAAGCGGGCCTCTTGGGCTACCGCTCGTAATCAATCGTTGTTGCTGGCGAATCCGAAGATCTGCAGCAAGCTGATGAACATATTGTAGATCGAGACGTACAGGGTGATGGTAGCCATGATGTAGTTGTCTTCACCACCGTGCACGATGGCGCTGGTCTGGAACAGGATGGCCGCGGCGGCGAACAGCACGAAGCCCGCGCTGATGGCCAGTTGCAGGCCGCTGATCTGGACGAAGAAGGACAGCACCACGGCGCCCAGCAGGATCCAGAAGCCCGCCATCAGAAAGCCACTGAGGAAGCTCATGTCCTTGCGGCTGATCAGGGCGTAGGCCGACAGGCCGAAGAAGGCCAGGGCGGTCATGCCGGCAGCGGAGGCGATCACGCTGCCACCGTTGGGCAGGCCCAGGTACATGTTCAGGATCGGGCCCAGGGTGTAGCCCATGAAGCCGGTGAGGGCGAAGGTACTGACCAGACCCCAGCCGCTGTCGCGGGTCTTCACGGTCAGGAAGAACAGGCCATAGAAGCCGATCAGGACCACGAAGATGTTGGGGTAGGGCAGCCGCATCTGCTGCGAGACGAAGGCGACCAGGCCGCTGAACGCCAGAGTCATGGCCAGCAGGGCATAGGTGTTGCGCAATACACGGCTGACGTCCCGCGGTTGCGCGATAGCAGGGTTGTAGGCGTATTGACGCTCGTTCATGGTGTACTCCAAAGCTAAATTAACGGTGTGATGTACCGTACGACCCCGAAGATAGCAAATGTTGCTTAAGGATCGCTTGCGACTGTTTGACAGTGTGTTGCCATCAGGTACTATGCGCCCCTCTTACGGAAGTGTGGCCGAGTGGTTTAAGGCAGCGGTCTTGAAAACCGCCGACTCGCAAGGGTCCCAGAGTTCGAATCTCTGCGCTTCCGCCATCTGCGAAGCCCCGTTCTTACGGGGCTTTTTGCTGTCTGCAGGGTCGAATTTCAAGAGCACTCGGGCGAGAAAAAAGAGCTGTTCCGAAGTTCTTTCGGAACAGCGCCGATGCCTGACCTCCTATAGCCCTCGACTTGATGAGGGTGAGCATCGCGGCAACCCTGGCCCCCGAACGAGAGCCAGGGCTGAGCTGAGTGCGATCGTGGGGAACTGCCTTTTGAGATGAGCAGGCAGAACGGCCTGAGTCAGGACGTGCCAAGCATCGTCAAACTATCGGTCATCCGCTGAAGCTGACGACCCTGGTCACGCGCCATCGTCAGCAGGCCACCATGGCCACCACGAAGATAGTTGCCAACCCGATACACATGGCACCCAGGGTGAGCGCCAGTAGGCCCTGATCGCTGGCCAGCGATCGTGGACGAATGAGTGCAGATTTGAGCGGGACGCTATTTAGCCGGCCGTGGGGCCTCGACTCGAAGAGCGTCACTGTCCTTGTCAATTGATAGCGCAACTGAAATATCCTTTTCAGTTTCGGTACTGGGCTGCGGTACCCAGCTATTGGCCGCGATTGTGGCTTCAGCGAAGCTCAACAGCAAGACCATTGCTGCTACGCAGGTTCCTATGGCAATCGCATTGATTACCTTCTGTTCTTTCACAGGCGCATTCATGTTGCTTGCCTAGCCCGGGTCCACGTCGAATGAGGTGGTCTGACAACCGCAGGCGGCAGAAGTGCGGAGGCATTAGGTTTTCGCGATCAACCCAGGCCCCCGTCACCGCGGTAAGGCGTCGCTATTCAGCGCGATACCGCAATCCACAGCTGAGCGTTGCGCTCAGCTCAGTTGAATACCGGTTTCGCCCGCTATCCTGTCTGACGGCTTTGTACTGACATGCCACCGCCGCCGATGACTGCAACTCGGCCGAAACCCCTCGTGCGCCGCGGCGCTCGTAACGATGGCCGTGCGATACGCTCCGCTGCGGATCCAGTTCCAGCATCTGGACATGAAAAAGCCCGCGCGAGGCGGGCTTTTTCCAGGCCGAGGAGCAGTGTCCCAGTCAGGGCGTGTTGCCCTTGGCCAGTGCGGCAGCGATGGCCGGTGCGTCGATGGCGTTGGTCAGGACCTGGGTGCCCGAAAGGATGACGTTGTTGGTCGGGCCGCTGCCTTTGATCTCGTCGCTGGCGAGCAGCTTGCCCTGGTCGTCGAGGACCTGGGTGATGACATCATAGTCGAAGCGGACGCGCATGTAGGCGTCGGATTTCCATTCCCGCAGTTTCAGCACCAGCAGCTTCTGGCCCTGGGGCGCGCGGTCGCTGGCCTGGCTGGGCATGGCGGTGATGGCGGCGCGGGCGAGGGCCTTTTGCACGGCATCCTGCAGGTCGGCGGAGAGGGGGCTGCCGCTGTAGGTGCGGACGCTCCAGGGGTTGTAGTAGAGACCGCGGATGTTGCCGACGTAGGTGGCGTCCTTGTTCTGGGCGACTACATAGGGGCGCTCATCGAGTACCGCGACGGCGACCGGCTTGTCGGCCTTGACGGTGAGTTGCGGGGCGGTCTGGCGGTAGTCGATCTTCTGGCCGATGGCGCAACCGGCCAGTTGCAGCGAAGCGAAGGTGATGAACAAGAGATGGGACGGCTTCATGCGAAACTCCTTTTTCGAGAGGCGCGCAGTCTAAGCCATCAGCTCCGTCATGCCAAAATAATGTGATGCAGGTCACTAAATATCTGGATGGCCACGAGTCGATTGCCGGGCTCCGCAGCCGGGTGGATGCGCCTGGCACGCTTATCAGTGGGGTAGGCAGGCCAGGGGATTACCTGCCTTTCAGTGGCGGGGACTCACGCAGCCTCAAGGGAAGGCACAGCGCTCAATGATAAGACAGTCCCCAGGCTCTGCCCCGACCCGGGCGGGCTACAGCGTCTTCTTGTATTCCTTGTCCACCTTCTTGTCTTCGCGGTGGCGTTCCTCGTCCAGGTGGGTATCGGTGCGGTCGGCTTCGTCGGCGGCATGGGCCGCACCCTTGTCGACTTCCTTGCGGTCGTGGCGGGCGTCCTTGCTCACGTCCCGGCCGTCCTGGCGGATGCTCTTTTCCACCGGGCTTTCGGCCAGCGCGACACCTGTGGCGAGGACACTCAGCAAAACGGTCATGGCTGCTGCGGTAAGGCGGGATTTCATCGAGAAGCGCTCCTGAATCGAGAGAGAGGGAGTGGCCGTCCAGAGCGACCGCTTCGTTTGCAGTAAAGCGGTAAAGCGGCCGTTTTGAAAGGAAAGCTGCAGAGACGCCCTGTTCAAGCGGGCGAGCTGGAGGCCCAGGCGGACGCATCGTGCGGATGCAGACTCTCCAAATGGCGCACCTGGAGGCTCACGTCCCGGTAGCTGTCACGCAGGGCGACCAGCAGGCGGCGGGCGGCGTCCTCGACGAACATCAGGTTTCTGCCATTTAGCGCGGCGAAGGCCTGTTCGTCGGCGCGCTTGACGGCGGTCTGCACCGGCGTGCCCAGGGCCTGTTCGCACTGGTCGATCAGGGGCAGCAAGCCGAAGTCGACTGCCCCGGCCGGCAGGCTGATCCGTACCCGGGCCAGGCTGCGCTGGCTGTGCGGGGTGGCCAGGGAGGCGTGACGGCTCAGCCAGTGGGCGACGGTGGCGGGATCGAGCTGCGTGGTGGTCCCGTGTTCGGCCAGAAAGGCCCGTTCGATCAGTTGCCGGGACAGGGCGGCGGAGCAGGGACAGGTGGAGGCGTAAAGGATCTCGACGCGCGCGCTGAGCTTGAAAGCGCCGGCTACCCAGCTGGCTTCCAGGCGTACGGGATAGCGTTTCCAGCCACTTAGCTCGGCGGTCACCAGGGCGGGGCGGCGGATCAGCAGGGCGAAGTCCAGCCGCAGGCGGGCGGCGCGGGAATCGCAGCTGCGGTGGCTGGCGACCATGTCGCTCAGCAGCAGACGCAGACGCTCTGGCGTCAGGAGAGCTTCGCCGCCCAGGCGATCCAGCAGTTGATAGAGGCGGGACATATGGATGCCCTTGGCGGTGGCCGCGGGCAGGTCGACCTGGACGTCGGCCCTGGCGGGCAACAGGCCGCCGAGATCGGCGTGGCCGAGGCGGATCGGCAGGTCGATACCCTGCATGCCGACCCAGTCGAGGGCGGCGGGCAGGGTGGCGGTCTCGCTGAGGGAGACATCGGGGAGGATGGCGTTCATGGGCAGGGCTCGCTTCAGTGCGGATCGGTGGCCTGGGGCCAGTCGCTGAAGGGGTTGCGCAGGCACATCCAGGCCGCGGGGCCGGCGGCGAGCTCCTCGTCGGTCAGCAGGCAGGCATCCAGGCGGGCGCGCAGGGCGGCTTCGTCCATGTCCATGCCGATGAGTACCAGTTCCTGGCGAGCATCGCCGACGCCCTCGTGCCATTTTTCCTTGATGAGGGCGACGGTTTCTTCATCCTCCGGCCACTGCTCGGGCGGTACCGCGGCCCACCAGCGCCCGGCCACGCCATGGCGGGCCACGGCGCCGGCCTGGGACCAGGTGCCGGCATGGGCGGGATGGCTGGCCAGCCAGAAGTAGCCCTTGGAGCGGATCACGCCAGGCCATTCCCCCTCGACCAGGGCGAAGAAGCGCTCGGGATGGAAGGGGCGGCGCGCCTGATAGACAAAGCTCGAGATGCCGTATTCCTCGGTCTCGGGGGTGTGTTCGCCGCGCAGCTCCTGCAGCCAGCCCGGCGCCTGGGCGGCTTTATCAAAATCGAAGAGTCCGGTCTGCAGCACCCGCTCCAGCGGCACGGCGCCAAAGCTGGCCAGTTCCAGTCGTGCGCGGGGATTGAGGCTGCGCAGGATGGCCAGCAGCCGATCGCGTTCCGCCGGTTCGATGAGGTCCAGCTTGTTTACCACCAGGACGTCACAGAATTCGATCTGCTCGATCAGCAGGTCGACCACGGTGCGCTCGTCTTCCTCGCCCAGGGATTCGCCGCGGGATTCCAGCAGATCGCTGGAGGCGTAGTCGCGCAGGAAGTTGAAGGCATCCACCACGGTGACCAGGGTGTCGAGCTGGGCGACGTCGCCCAGGCGGCGCCCGTCTTCGCCGGCGAAGGTGAAGGTTTCGGCCACGGGCAGGGGCTCGGAGATCCCGGTGGATTCGATGACCAGCTGATCGAAGCGGCCATCGCGGGCGAGGCGTTCGACTTCCAGCAGCAGGTCTTCGCGCAGGGTGCAGCAGATGCAGCCGTTGCTCATCTCCACCAGCTTTTCCTCGGTGCGCGACAGCTCGGCGCCGCCGTCGCGGACCAGGGCGGCGTCGATGTTGACCTCGGACATGTCGTTGACGATGACCGCTACCCGCCGGCCTTCGCGGTTGTTGAGAATATGGTTGAGCAGGGTGGTCTTGCCGGCGCCGAGAAAGCCGGACAGCACGGTGACAGGGAGTTTCTGGCTGGGGAAGCTGGCTGGGGTCGTCATTGTCATCACGGCTAGGGTAGGTCGTAGGGCGGGCGCGTCCCTGTAGGGGATGCTCCAGAACTTTATAACACGTTATAACATAACAGTTAGTGCAGGTTAAGAACGGACCTGTTCCCTGCACGGCGTCTTCTTCAGCTAACCGGGTGGGTGACTCGAGCCGCCCGCCATTGATCCAGGCGGACTGCCCTCGGTCACAGGCGCCAACTAGACGTGCTGACCGCCGTTGATATGGATCTCGGCACCGTTGATGTAGCAGGAGCGTTCACTGCAGAGGAAGTAGATGGTCTCGGCCACTTCGTCGGGGGTACCCAGGCGCTTGAGCGGGACCTCGGCTTCCACCAGGCCATCGGTACCGGGCGAGAGGATGGAAGTGGCGATCTCGCCCGGTGCTATGGCGTTGGCGCGGATGCCACGGGGACCGAATTCATGGGCCAGTTCCCGGGTCAGCGCGGCCAGGCCTGCCTTGGAGGCGGCATAGGCCACTCCGGCGAAGGGATGCACCCGCGAACCGGCGATGGAGGTGACGTTTACGATGCTGCCTCGAGCGGCTTCAAGCTCCGGCAGCAGGGCGCGGGCCAGCAGGGCGGTGGAAACCAGATTGACGTTGAGGACGCGGGTCCAGGTCTCGGCATCCGACGCGGCTACCCCGAGGCGACCGCCATCCAGCCCCTTGGGCGAGATGCCGGCATTGTTGACCAGGGCATCCAGCTTGCCGCTGGGCAGGCGCTCGCGGACCGTGGCGACCAGGCGATCGATCTGAGTGAGGTCGGCGAGATCGGCCTGGATGTGCGCGTCGCGGGCTTCCGGCCAGGCGCATTCTTCGGAGAACGGCTGGCGGGAGACGGTGAGCAGACGCCAGCCCAGGCTGCGGAACAGCTTGACCGTGGCGTGACCGATTCCGCGACTGGCACCGGTGAGCAGCATGGTGCGTTGGGTCATGGGCGACCCCGGCAGGCAGCGGGGCGGACGAGGGGCGACAGGACGGGCATGGTGGGTGACTCCGGCGTCTGGCAGGCCGGTTCACTATGCCCAAGCAGGACAGGTGGGGCAATCGATGGTCCTGTCCTCACCGGCGGACCGATGAGGACAGGGTGCCTTCAGGCTTCTTCGAGGGCGCGCGGGCGGGCACTGCGCTGCTCGGCGGTGGGTTCTTCGGCGGGCTGCAATTCGAAGTCGAAGTCGATTTCGGCGAACTGGCTGCCGTCGAGGCCACGGGCGCAGGCGGCGTTGGCGTCGTCGTGGAAGTGGATGTCGGCGATGAGTTCGTCGCGGGTGGCGTAGGCGAAGTCATCGTGCAGGTACTTGTCGCCGGCCAGGTTGATCTGGGTGGTCAGGTGGCGATGGCCGGGAGCGGAGATGAAAAAGTGGATGTGGGCCGGGCGCTGGCCATGGCGGCCGAGGCCGTCGAGCAGGCGCTGGGTGGGGCCGTCCGGCGGGCAACCGTAGCCGGAGGGCACGATGCTGCGGAAGGCGTAGCGGCCCTCGGCGTCGGTGCGGATGCGTCGGCGCAGGTTGAATTCGGACTGCGCCGGATCGAAGTAGGAATAGGTGCCGCCGGTGTTGGCGTGCCAGACGTCCACCAGGGCGCCGGCCAGCGGGCGACCCTCGGTGTCGCGCACCTGGCCGGTCATGAACAGCGGCACGCCGGCGTCCTGGCCATCATCGAGCCGGGCTTCGCCTTCGCACAGAGGGGCACCGGCCACATAGAGCGGGCCTTCGATGGTGCGCGGGGTGCCACCGGTGCGGCCGGCCTGTTCGTCCTGGGCATCCAGCAGCAGATCCAGATAGTGCTCCAGGCCGAGGCCGGCGACCAGCAGTCCGGCTTCCTGGCGCGCGCCCAGGTCGTTGAAGTAGCTCACCGCCTGCCAGAATTCCTCGGGCGTCACCTCCAGGTCCTCGATCATGCGGATGCTGTCGGTGAGGATACGGTGCACGATGGTCTTGAGGCGCGGATTGCCGGCGTCCTGCTCGAAGCCGCTGGCGACTTCAAAGAACTTCTGCACATCGGCGGTCTGGGAAAGGGCTAGGGTCATGGAGCGATCCTCGGTGTTGTTGTTATGGGCGGCCAATCAACGGTCGTCGGCGTGGATGGAGGAGGGGTGTCGGCACAGGGCGGTGACCTCGATCTCCATATAGGGGTAGAGCGGCAGTTGCAGCAGGGTATCGTGCAGCGCCTGGGTATCGGCCACGTCGAAGATGCTGACGTTGGCGTAGAGCCCGGCGATCCGCCAGAGGTGGCGCCAGGTGCCCTGGCGCTGGAGCTCCTGGGCCAGTTCCTTTTCCGCCTGCTTGAGTCGCGTGGCGTCGGCGGCAGGCAGGTCGTGGGGCAGTTTGACGGTCATGCGGACCATGAACAGCATGGTGAATCCTCCACGGGGCGTGATCAGGCAGTGGCGACGGCGAGGCTGCTGCGATCGCGACGGAAATGGGCGAGGCGGTCTTCGTCGAGGCTGACGCCGAGGCCGGGACCCTGGGGTAGCAGCAGCTGGAAGTCGCGATAGGTCGGCGGCTCGACGAGGATGTCCTCGGTGAGCAGCAGTGGACCGAACAGTTCGCTGTGCCAGTCCAGCCGCTCCAGGGTAGCGAAGGCATGGGCCGAGGCCAGGGTGCCGATGCTGCCTTCGAGCATGGTGCCGCCATAGAGGCCGATTCCGGCCGCCTGCGCCAGGTGGGCGACCTTGAGCACCGCCCGAGGACCGCCGGTCTTGGCGATCTTGAGGGCGAACACCGGGGCGGCGCCGGCACGGGCCAGGGCGAAGGCGTCGGGGAGGCTCTCGATGGCTTCGTCGGCCATCACCGGCGCCGGACTGCGGGCGCTGACCCGCGCCAGGGCCTGGACGTCATGGCGCGGCACAGGCTGTTCGATCAACTCCACCCCGGCGTCGGCCAGGGCCTGGCAGGCGCGCAAGGCCACGCCTTCGCTCCAGGCCTGGTTGACGTCGACCCGCACGCTGGCGCGATCGCCCAGGGCGCGCTTGATGGCTGCCACGTGGGCGATGTCCCGGGCCGGTTCGGCCGCGCCGATCTTGAGTTTGAAATGGCGATGGCGGCGCAGCTCGAGCATGCGTTCGGCTTCGGCGACGTCCTTGGCGGTGTCGCCGCTGGCCAGGGTCCAGGCCACCTCCAGCCCCTGTTGCACCCGGCCGCCGAGCAGTTCGGCGAGGCCCAGGCCGCGACGCTGGCCCTGGGCGTCGAGCAGGGCGGTCTCCAGGGCCGACTTGGCGAAGGTATTGGCGCGCACGCTGCGCTCGACCCGCTGCATCACGGCATTGAGGTTGTCGGCGTCCTGGCCGATCACCAGGGGCGCCAGATAGGTATCGAGGTTGGTCTTGATGCTTTCCGGGCTCTCCCCGGCGTAGGCCAAGCCGCCGATGGTGGTGGCTTCGCCGAGGCCCTGGCTGCCGTCGCTGCAGGTCAGGCGCAACAGCACCAGGGTCTGCCGCTGCAGGGTATGCATGGCCAGCTTGTGCGGGCGGATGGTGGGCAGGTCGACGAGGCAGGTGTCCAGGCGTTCGATGCTGATCATGGGCCAAATCCATCAGGGGCGGTCGTTGCCGCGCGTTCTTGTAGGGACGGCTTTCAGCTTGCGAGTTGCCTCCCCGGCAGTCCAATATCCGTTGCGTGTTCTACGATACCCTGGAGGTATGATGGAGCTGCGGCATCTGAGGTATTTCCTGGCCTTGGCGGAGACCCTCAACTTCACCCGCGCGGCCGAACGCCTGCACATGGCCCAGCCGCCGCTCAGCCGGCAGATCCAGCAACTGGAAGAAGAGCTGGGGGTGAGCCTGCTGGAGCGCGGCCGGCCCTTGCGCCTCACCGAGGCCGGGCGCTATTTCCAGGAACACGGCAGTCGCTTGCTGGCGCAGCTGGACGAGGTACGCGACGGCACCCGGCGGGTGGCCGAGGGGCGCAAGCGCTGGCTGGGCATCGGATTCGCGCCGTCCACCCTCTATGGCGCCCTGCCGGAACTGATCCGCCGACTGCGCACCGATGCCGGGCTGGAGCTGGGGCTGTCCGAGCTGATCACCCTACAGCAGGTGGAGGCGCTCAAGAGCGGACGCATCGACATCGGTTTCGGTCGCATCCGCATCGAGGATGCCGCGGTGGTACAGGAGGTGTTGCACGAGGACCCGCTGGTGGCGGTGCTGCCGGCCGGGCATCCGCTGCTGGGCGCGCCGGTGAGTCTGGCACGCCTGGCGCAAGAGCCCTTCGTGCTCTATCCCTCCGCGCCGCGACCCAGTTACGCCGACCATGTGCTGGCGCTGTTCGCCCGCGAAGGATTGAACATTCGCGTGGCGCAGTGGGCCAACGAATTGCAGACGGCCATCGGCCTGGTGGCGGCCGGACTGGGGATCACCCTGGTGCCGGCCTCGGTGCGCCGGCTGCACCGCGACGACATCGACTACGTCTCCCTGAGCGATACTCAGGCGGTCTCGCCCATCGTCATCAGCTACCGGGCCGGCGATCGCTCGCCGCTGCTGGCGCATTGTCTGGCGCTGGTGCAGGAGACCGCTGCGCAACAGGCCTGAAGCCCCGACCAGCCGTGGCCTGGGCGGGATTCGCCCGACGCCCGGGTGGCGGCCGCCGCGTAATTAGCTGCGCCAAGGGGATGGTCGCGGCAGTCTGCGGACAGCCCCGCAGCGCGCACCGCGCCGAAGATGATTCCAGACCTGAGCAACCTGGAGTCTCTTGCGATGACCGGATCCTATATCCACGTACCTGCGCCGTCCGGCGCCTTCGACGCCTACTTCGTGCCCTCCATCGACGGTCGCGGTCCGGGCATCGTCCTGTGCCAGGAGATCTTCGGCGTCAACGCCGCCATGCGCGCCGTGGCCGACCAACTGGGCGAGGAGGGTTACAGCGTGCTGGTGCCCGATCTCTACTGGCGTCAGGCGCCGCGCATCGAATTGGGCTACACCCCGGAGGATTTCGAAAAGGCCTACGGCCACTACCAGGCCTTCGACGAGAACCTGGGGGTGGTGGACATCGGCGCCGCCCTCGACCATTTGCGCAGTCGTCCCGAGGTAAGCGACGCCGGCCTTGGTGTGGTGGGTTACTGCCTGGGCGGCAAGCTGGCCTACCTGGCAGCCTGTCGACTGCCCCAGGTGGCCTGCGCCGTCGGCTACTACGGCGTCGGTATCGAGAAGGCCCTGGGGGAATTGGAAGGACTGCGCGGCCGGCTGGTCCTGCACTTCGCCGAAGCCGACCAGTTCTGTCCGGAACCGGCGCGGGAGGCCATCCTCGCCGCCCTGGCCACGGTGCCGGCCACGGAAGGCTATGTCTATCCGGGCGTCGACCATGCCTTCGCCCGGCCGGCCGGCCATCACTACGACAAGCCCGCCGCGCTGCTGGCCCACGAGCGCACCATCGCCGCGCTACGCCGCACCATCGGCCCGGACTACAACCTCTCGGCGCTGTGGGAAGAACATATCCGCCACGAATTCGATACCCGCGACGTGCCGGCGACCATGGCTACCATGGTGCCCGAGCCCTACGTCAACCATATCCCGACCATGACCGGCGGGGTCGGCTATCGCGAACTGGCGCGTTTCTATCGCTACCACTTCGTGCACGGCAACCCCAGGGACATGAAGCTCACGCCGCTCTCGCGCACCGTGGGCGCCTCGCAGATCGTCGATGAATTCGTCATGAGCTTCACCCATGACGAGCCCATCGACTGGATGCTGCCCGGCGTGGCGCCGACCGGCCGCCATGTCGAGATCCCCATGCTGGGGGTGGTGAAGTTTCGCGGACCCAAGCTCTACCACGAGCACATCTACTGGGATCAGGCCAGCGTGCTGGTGCAGATCGGCCTGCTCGACCCCCAGGGGCTACCGGTGGCGGGCGCCGAGACCGCGCACAAGCTGCTCGACGAGACGCTGCCATCCAACACCCTGATGCCGAGCTGGGCTTCCAGCGCCGGCAAGTCCATCGAGGAGTGAGGCCATGAGTCTGCATTCCCTCGATGGCAAGACGGTGGTCATCAGCGGCAGTGCCACCCTGATCGGCCAGGCGGTGGCCGAGGCACTGGTCGCGGCAGGCGCTCGTGTGGCCCTGCTGGACATCGACCCGAACGGCGCGGCCGGTGCCGAGGTGCTCGGCGAAGCGGCGTTTTTCCAGACCGTGGACCTGACCGACGATGCGGCGTTGGCACTCGCGATAGCTGCCATCCGCGAACGCTTCGGCGCGGTGGCTGGCCTGGTCAACCTGGCCTGTACCTATCTCGACGATGGCCTGGAGTCGCCGCGCGCTGACTGGCTCAAGGCGCTGGACGTGAACCTGGTGTCGGCGGTGATGCTGGCCAAGGCACTGCACGCGGATCTCAAGGCGCGGCGCGGGGCCGTGGTCAACTTCACCTCTATCTCCGCTGGCTGCGCCCAGACCGGGCGCTGGCTCTACCCGGTATCCAAGGCGGCGCTCAAGCAGCTGACCCGGAGCATGGCCCTGGACCTGGCGGCGGACGGCATCCGCGTCAACTCGGTGTCGCCGGGCTGGACCTGGTCGCGGGTGATCGCCGAGGTCAGCGGTGGGGATCGCGCCCACGCCGACCGCGTCGCCGCCGACTTCCATCTGCTCGGCCGCCTCGGCGAGCCGGCGGAGGTCGCCCAGGTGGTCGCCTTTCTACTGTCACCGGCGGCGAGTTTCGTCACCGGCGCCGACTATGCCGTGGACGGCGGTTATTCGGTCATGGGACCGGAGCGCAACCAGCCGGCCATTCCACGTCTCGCCGAACGGGAGTGATGCCATGCACAACCCCTTCTGGCGCCTGTTCAACGGCTTCACCCCCACCCGCAACTCGACTCCCCGGAGAACCTCCATGCGCCGTATCGCCATCGTCGGGGCCGGCCAGGCCGGCCTGCAACTGGGCCTGGGCCTGCTCGCCCAGGGCTATCATGTCACCCTCACCACCAACCGCACCGGCGAGCAGGTGCGCGCTGGCAAGGTCATGTCCAGCCAGTGCATGTTCAACACCTCGTTGCAGACCGAGCGCGACCTGGGGCTGAATTTCTGGGAAGACCAGTGCCCGGCGGTGGAGGGCATCGGCCTGGCCGTCCCCGATCCTGCCCATCCCGAGCGCCCGGCCTTTCAGTGGAGCGCGCGCCTGGAGCGCTATGCCCAGGCAGTTGACCAGCGCCTGAAGATGCCGGCCTGGATGGAGGAGTTCGAGCGGCGCGGCGGCGAACTGGTGATCCAGGACGTCGGCCTGCCCGAACTGGAAACCCTGGCCGCCAGCCATGACCTGACCCTGCTCGCCGCCGGTAAGGGCGAGATCGTCAACCTGTTCGCCCGTGACACCGAACGCACCGTCTTCCAGCATCCCCAGCGTGCCCTGGCGCTGACCTATGTGAAGGGCATGACGCCCATGTCGCCCTATTCGCGGGTGGCCTTCAACCTTATCCCCGGTGTGGGCGAATACTTCGTCTTCCCGGCCCTGACCCTGAACGGACCCTGCGAGATCATGGTATTCGAAGGCGTGCCCGGCGGCCCCATGGACTGCTGGCAGGACGTCACCTCGCCGGAGCAGCACCTGGAGCGTAGCCTGGAGATCGTCCGCCGCTTCGCGCCCTGGGAGGCCGAGCGCTGCCAGAACCTGGAGCTCACCGATGCCGGCGGCGTGCTGGCCGGGCGCTTCACGCCCATGGTGCGCAAGCCGGTGCTGCGCCTGCCTTCGGGCCGGCCGGTGTTCGGCATGGCCGACGCCCTGGTGGTCAACGATCCCATCACCGGCCAGGGCTCCAACAATGCCGCCAAGTGCAGCAAGGTCTATCTGGAGGCCATCCTCGCCCAGGGCGATGCCGCCTTCACCCCGGATTGGATGCACCAGACCTTCGAACGCTACTGGGACTACGCCGGCCAGGTAGTGAAATGGACCAACAGCCTGCTGACCCCGCCGCCGCCGCACATCCTCGATCTGCTCGGCGCCGCCAGCCAGTCCCACGCCATCGCCTCGCGCATCGTCAACGCCTTCGACGATCCCCGCCGTTTCGCCCCCTGGTGGTTCGAAGCGGAGGCCTGCCAGGGCTTCCTGCGTGAACACCTGAACCAGGCTGCCTGAGGAGCCCACCATGACGATAGACGCGCTGGATCTCATCGCCGCCGACCCGGCCAACCCGCGGGCGCTGCGCAACCTGCTGGGGCAATTCGCCACCGGCGTCACGGTGATCACCACCCGCGGCCGTGACGGGCGCAAGGTAGGGATGACCGCCAATTCCTTCTCCTCGGTGTCCCTGGAGCCGCCGCTGGTGCTCTGGAGCCTGGCCCGCCAGGCGCCGAGCCTGCCGGACTTCCTCGCCGCCAGCCACTTCGCCATCCACGTGCTGGGCAGCGACCAGCACCGGCTTTCCGGCCACTTCGCGCGGCCGGCGGAGGACAAGTTCGCCGGTATCGCCCACGTCGAGGGCACCGCTGGCGTGCCGTTGCTGGAGGAGGCGGTGGCGACCCTAATCTGCCGCAACCACGTCCAGTACGAGGGCGGCGACCACCTGATCTTCCTCGGTGAAATCGAGCACTACCGACACAGCGGCGGCGAACCGCTGGTCTTCCACGCCGGCCAGTACCGGGTCGCCAGCGCGCATCCGGCGCTGAGCGCCTGAGCCTCGGCAGCGCCCGTCGATTCCACTCGATCGGCGGGCGCTGCCCTTTCGAATCTGCCTTTCGCGAGCACGAACAGCCGTATTCAAGGAGCCTTGCATGACCCGGATTCGCTATCTTTCCCTCGCCGGTGCCCTGGTTGCCGGAACCACCCAGGCCTATGACCTGCCGGTGGTCAACCTCGGCCTCACCAGCTTTCTCGACGGCGGTCTGCCTGCGGGCAACGGCTGGTACCTGCAGCAGTATTTCCAGAACTACAGCAGCCATCGGCTGACCGATCAAAACGGCGACAAGCTGGGGCTGCCGAAAACCAAGCTGGACTACCAGGTATCGGTGACCCAGCTCAGCTACGTATCGGACCTGCGCCTGGGCAACGGCAACCTGGGTCTGAACATGTTGCTGCCGGTGGTGACGCGGATGAAGGTCGACGACGGCCTGAACAACGCGGCGCTCAAGGACCAGGGTGGCGTGGGCGATCTGCTGATAGGACCCTTCATCCAGTTCGATCCGGTGATGGGCGCCAATGGCCCGCGGTTCGTCCAGCGTGTCGAGTTCCAGATCAACGTGCCCACCGGCGAGTACGACCGCGACAAGGACATCAACCCCGGCAACCATGCCTGGTCG